>SCPN01000372.1_pt1 | contig 88553 bp, 105 predicted proteins | sample 6106831 | NCBI WGS metagenome assembly SCPN01 (sample SAMN10720447, study PRJNA508395) | human gut metagenome | isolation source: Participant 1, 0 month
TTTCTCATTAAGTATTATTTTATCTTAAAGGTTTTAAAATTTACTTTAAAATCTTTTTTTGTTCTTCAATCAACGGAATATTAAATTCTAATCGATTTAATGTTTCTGTTCTTAAACTTGGTATTGTAGTTCCTTCGTTATACTGTTTTAAATCCCTATTTGAAAGCACATAGTATAAATATTTCGGCAAAACAAGATTTTCATTTATTTCCGTATAAAATAATGTATCTACTGTCCAAAACGGTCGTTCAATATACCGCACTTTTTCTATTGTACCTTTTCTTCCAATAAGAACCGATGGCTTATCGTACAAAAATTGTGTTGCATACCCCATAAGTCCCCCTGTTCCATAAATAGGAATTGTTCCTTTTTCTGATACAACTTTCTTTTGATTTTTTCCATATTTTATTTTTGCTAATTGACTGAATGTATATTTATTATATTTCATACCCAATAGCCCCCAGCTTCTTCTTAATTTCATCTTCCAATTCATGAGACTTTGCAAACATCTCCGACAACTCAGACGTAAGTCTTGTCATTTTTTCCTCAAACGGTTCCTTATCCTCTTCCTGTTCTGCAATACCAACATAACGTCCCGGAGTAAGAATATAATCTTGTTTTGCGATATCCTCGATTGTTGCAATAGCGCAAAAGCCCTTTTTCTCCTCTAAAATTCCATTTTGAAATGCTTCAAATGTATCCGACAATAATTTAATATCTTTTTCATCGTCAAAATCCCGATGTTTTCTATCTACCATATGTCCCATATTTCGGGCATCAATAAATAATGTCTTTCCCTTTTGCTTCTTATTATTAGAAATAAACCATAGAGTTACCGGAATTGTTACACTGTAAAAAAGCTGTGTAGGCATGGCTACAATTCCCTCTATTTTATCATCTTCTATTATATTCTTACGAATTTCTCCCTCTCCGCTTGTCTGTGTTGATAATGCACCATTAGCTAACACTAACCCAATCTTGCCATTTGGTGCAAGATGATGAATCATATGCTGAATCCATGCATAGTTGGCATTCCCTGCCGGCGGCAAACCATACTTCCAACGTGGGTCATCTATTAGTCTTTCCTGATTCCACGGATGATAATTAAATGGTGGATTTGCAAGTATAAAATCTGCTTTTAATGTCTTATGCCAGTCATTTGTAAATGTATCCGCCTGATACGGTCCAAAGTTTGCGTCTATCCCCCTGATAGCCATATTCATTTTTGCCATTTTCCATGTATCAGCATTTGCCTCCTGTCCATATACAGAAATCGCTCCTCGTTTTCCATTATGTGCCTGAATAAATTTAGCACTCTGAACAAACATTCCCCCGGAGCCACAACAAGGGTCGTATACGCGGCAATTTTCAAAAGGTTTTAATATTTCAACCAATGTTTTTACAATACTGGACGGTGTATAGAACTCTCCTCCACTTGCACCTTCCTTTTCTGCAAATTGCGCAATACAATATTCATATGTTCTGCCTAGCAAATCCTCATTTGTTTCTGTTTGAGACATATCAATATTATTGGTAAATATATCGACAACATCACCTAACACCCTTTTATCCAAATCCGGGCTTGCATAATTCTTAGGTAATACATCCTTAAGTGTTTTATTATCTGCCTCTATTGCCCTCATTGCCTTATCAATTACTATTCCGATTTCATTAGTATGTGCAGCCTTTGCAATCGTTGACCACCTTGCTTCTTCTGGAACAAAGAATACATTTTCCATAGTATATGCATCTATATCATCTTCAAATCCATCGCCTTCTTCCACAAGCTCTTTATATCGCTTATCAAAAGCTGCTGATATATATCTTAAAAATATCAACCCAATAATTACTTTTCTATATTCTGCTGCCGGAATATGTCCCCATAATACACAAGCTGCATCCCATATTTGCTTTTCAAAACCTATATTTGTATTATTCTTATCTGCCACATTAAATCCTCACTTTCACTCACTTAAAGTTAAGTATATCATTACATTTTCACATTTGCAATTATAGCCATTTTAATTACAGTACGATATCATAGATATAAAATACATGTACTTTAATTTTTCTCTCTTATAATTTCACATATTCTATTATAAAACATTATTTTGTTTTCGCTAATCCGTAAAATTGTACTTGTACGCTTATTTAATATCATTGATGCTACAATATTTAAAACTGCGCTTATTAATACTATTAATGCAAGACTATCAAACAGCACACTTGTTACTAATTGATATATACTAAATGTAAACGATATTATCAAAGGATAATAAACACTTATTAATTTTTGTTTTTCTTCGTCAGCTTTATTTCTAAGATTTTCTGCTTTAATTAAACATTCTTTTTTATCAAAATCAACTAGTAATTCGTCAATCTTTTTTTCTAGAAAAATATAATCGTTTATAGTATTCACATCCATATACTCAATTTCATAAAATTTTATTTTTGCTATTTGTTCATCATAATAATTCATATGATTTTCTTCCTTTCTTTTTTATTCTTGCTGATTGTTAAACAAAGGCACTATTCGTGTCAAGCACTTTTTTCAAATTTTTTTCATTTATTTTTAACCCTGTTTTAAGCGTAATCTAGTAGGATATAACAAAGACGTACCCTGTGTCAAAATTTTTATATCTTATCTTCCTCCACGCAAAACAAGGCACCGTCCAGCCCGCGCTTGCAGTCTGTCCGATGCCTTATCATTTCATTTTATTATCCAACCGCCATTTTCAGGCAGTCTTATCTAACGAAACAGTATCTTAATTTTTATATCCTGTACAACAGCCTCTACTTTCCCAGCAGTGCCTTTAAATCTTCCTCCGGTGTTGTAATCGGCGCAATGCCGTAATTTTCTACGAGGAAATTTAAAATATTCGGTGAGAGGAATGCCGGTAAAGACGGACCCAAACGGATATTTTTAATGCCTAAGTGCAGAAGTGTCAGTAAAATGCAGACCGCTTTCTGCTCGTACCATGACAGTACGAAAGATAACGGTAAGTCATTGACGCCGCAGCCGAACGCATCTGCAAGGGCAACTGCCACCTGAATTGCGCCATACGCATCATTACACTGTCCCATATCCATAATTCTTGGCAGTCCGCCGATTTCTCCGAGGTCAAGGTCATTAAAACGATACTTGCCGCAGGCAAGTGTTAAAATAATGCTGTCCTTCGGGGTCTGTTTTACAAATTCCGTATAATAATTTCTGCCCGGTCTTGCGCCGTCACAGCCCGCTACTAAGAAGAAATGGCTGATATCGCCCGCCTTGACGGCTTCCACAACCTTATCCGCTACAGATAAAATCATGCCGTGTCCAAAACCGGTCTGTACCTTATTTCCGCCGTTGATTCCGGTAAACTCCGTATCCTCTGCAAATCCGCCAAGTTCCAGTGCCTTTTCAATAACCGGAGTAAAGTCCTTATCTTCCCCGATATGAACGGTATCCGGGAATGCCACCACTTCTGTTGTAAACACGCGGTCTGCGTAGCTTGCCTTTGGCGGCATCAGACAGTTTGTTGTAAATAAAACCGGCGCCGGAAGATTTGCAAATTCCTTCTGCTGGTTCTGCCATGCCGTACCGAAGTTTCCTTTTAAATGCGGATACTTTTTCAGCTTCGGATAAGCATGTGCCGGAAGCATTTCTCCGTGTGTGTAAATATTAATGCCCTTATCCGTTGTCTGCTCTAACAGCAGTTCAAGGTCTTTTAAATCATGGCCTGTGACAACGATAAACGGACCTTTTTCCACGGTCAGCGGTACGACTGCCGGCGTCGGTGTTCCATAGCTTTCTGTATTGGCTTTATCAAGCAGTGCCATACATTTTAAATTGATTTCTCCGACCTTTAATACAGTTGGAAGCAGTTCTTCCATTGTATTTTCATAACCGATTTTAAACAGTCCTTCACAGAAAAAGTCATTCACTTCATCATCTTGATATCCAAGCATCTGCGCATGATAAGCATATGCCGCCATGCCGCGCAGTCCGAATAAAATCAGCGATTTCAAAGAACGAATGTCTTCATTGTCATTCCAAAGCTGCTGCATATCATAATCTTCTGTCTTGCCGCAAGGCACACCACAGCTTCCGCAGCCCGGCACCAGTTCTTTCTTTGCCGCATGGGTCTTTTCAATCTGCCTGATAATGGCATCATCGTCAAAACTTACATTGGTAATTGTTGTAAAAAGTCCTTCGATAATTGTCTGATACGTATTTTGTGTTGCCGGATTGCTCTCCGTTGCACGCGCAAGACCGATTAACGCACCGGTCAGTTCATCCTGTAATCTCGCTGTATCTGCTGATTTTCCGCAGACACCTGACTGTGTACAGCCTGTACACCCTGCCGTCTGTTCGCACTGATAACAAAACATTTTATTTTCCATTATTACTCTCCATTCCGCAATTCTTATTCATCAATAATATTTCCGTCAATCGAAATCGTATAGCACTGCCATGGCAAGAACTTTCCGCTGTCCTGAATGGCCTTTTTCACAGCGTATTCAATGCCGCCACAGCAAGGCACTTCCATGCGGACAATCGTAATGCTCTTGATATTGTTATTGGCAATAATCTGTGTCAGCTTTTCCGAATAGTCAACATCATCAAGCTTTGGACAACCAATCAGCGTGATATGATTTTTGATAAATTTTTCATGGAAGCCTGCATAAGCATATGCCGTACAGTCTGCCGCAATCAGCAGCTTTGCGCCGTCAAAATACGGTGCATTTACCGGTACAAGTTTAATCTGAACCGGCCACTGTGAAAGCTGTGACACCGGTGAAAACGATGCTGCATTTGCCGGTTCTGTACCACTGCTTTGACCTGCGATATTATTCATTCCCACTACACCGTTTTGACCCGCGTTATTATTCAGCCCAGCTATACTGCCTTGTCCTGCCGCACTGTTATTTTCCGCATGGTGCATACGGCGCATCTGTGTACCCGGACAGCCTGCATGAAGTGGCATCTGTGTGCCGGACTGACCCTGTGCCTGCATTTTCTTTCTTTTATTTTCCAGAACTGCCTGCTCATCATAAGCCGCCGCTTCGCGTTCTACAAATGTAATTGCCCCTGTTGGACAGGCAGGAAGACAATCACCCAGTCCGTCACAGTAATCGTCACGCATCAGTTTTGCCTTACCGTTTACCATTCCGATTGCACCTTCGTGGCACGCATTGGCACAGGCACCACATCCGTTACATTTTTCTTCATCTATCGTGATAATTCTTCTTTTCATTTCAACAATCCTTTCTGAATGTTTTTATTGTTGATGAACGGCTATACTATTTTTATTGCACAGCCGCTCTTGCGTTTCTGTGATGATTTTATTATAATAATTCAAACAAGTATGTTTGATTTCAAACAAAGTAAAAATAATATAAAAAATTTACTTTGACAACAATCAATTACCTTTGAAATTATCACCTGCGGAATGGAAATTAGCAACAAGTCGCTCAGAAATGGAGATTCATATGAACACTACTGACAATTTAGAACAATTTTTACCGATTCTTAGGACAGCTTCTATTTTTTCGGGCATGTCCGATTCAGAAATATTATCTGTATTACATTGTATGGGGGCTTTTGTAAGCGATAAAGAAAAAGACAGCTACCTTTTACGTGCCGGAGATATGACATCAACTATGGGACTGCTGTTATCGGGAAGTGCGATTGTAATTCAGGAAGATGTATGGGGACACAGAAATATCATGGCGCAGATTCTTCCGGGACAGACCTTTGCCGAACCCTTTGCCGCTTCCAACGGTACTGCATTAAATATCAGTGTCGTAGTAACGAAAGACTGTTCCCTGCTGTACTTAGATATTCACCGCATTTTAGGGGTCTGCCCGTCTGCCTGCGAACATCACACACATTTAATCCAGAACCTGATTTCTGTTCTTGCCAAAAAGCTTTTACTGTTTAATGAGAAAATCACACATATGAGCAAGCGCACAACAAAAGAAAAACTGCTTTCCTACCTGTCTGCCGAAGCCCAGCGGCAGGGCAGTCTTTCCTTTGATATTCCTTATGACCGCCAGCAGCTTGCCGACTATCTGTGCGTGGAACGTGCTGCCATGTCCGCGGAGCTGTCGCGCCTGCAAAAGCAGGGACTGCTTACCACAAATAAAAATCACTTTATACTACAGTCTGTACCGGATGATGTAAATGCAGATATTCTATCTTAATCTGTCCGACAAATTTTTACTTCTGATAAAATGCCATTTTCATTTCCGGTAAAATGCTAAAATAAAAGCCTGAAACCACCCGTGCCGCCATGTATTCCAACTCCGCATACATAACATAACCCCTGTGATTTCAGGCTTTTACTATATTTTATTTTGCTATATTTAATTTATATTTTATTTTTACTGTATTTTATTTTTCAAATGGAAATTTCATATTCCAGCTTGCACGGATATCATCAATCAATGACAACGTCTGCAAGGACATCTGCGGGGTGTAGATACCGCTGTGGGTTCTGCCCTCTCTGATACAGTTGGAAGCTTCTCTTATCTGGTACTCAAAGCCGTTGATTTCAAACGGAATTTCAATTTCATATTCTTCTCCGTCCGATAAAGAAACCGTCATTGTTTCCGCCTTTTGAAAATCGTCCAGATAAATACTGCCCTTTGTACCGATAACTGCGGCTTTCCGCTGGATATCCAGCCCGATTGCCGTTGTGACAACCGCTTCTGCTCCCTGTCCATTCTCCTGCGAATAATGCAGATGAATCACGCTGAAATCATCTGTGCCAACGTCTGTCATATGGACGTCGCTGGTAAATGAATCGGGATTCTTTCCCATAATCATATTTAAAAAACCAAGGTTATAGATACCGATATCTAACAAGGCGCCACCGCCAAGCTGCGGATTAAACTTGCGCACTTTTCTGTCCCCTTTTGCAACAAATCCATATTCGGAACGGATATAGCGGATTTCTCCTAACTTTCCCTCCTTGATGAGTTCCTGCATTTTCTGTAAAACCGGAAGAAAACGAATCCAGAAACCTTCCATTAAAAACAGACCTTTTTCCTCTGCCAGCGCATAAAGTTCCTGCGCCTGTGCCGCACTGGTTGTAAACGGCTTTTCGCAAAGAACGTGTTTTCCTGCCAGAAGACACATTTTTACATTTTCATAATGCATATTGTTGGGTGTTGCAATGTAGATCACATCGACACTGTCGGACTCCGCCATAGCCTTATATGAATCAAATACCTCCGGAATCCGGTGCTGTCTTGCAAAATTTTCCGCAGATTCCTTTGTTCTGGAAGCCACTGCCTGTAAGATTTCTCCTTCGTCTGTCATACGATTCACGGTTGACGCAAATTTCTGTGCAATACTGCCTGTTGCCATAATACCCCACTTCATCGTAATCCCTCCGTTTCTCATTTTCTTATTCTCTCATTTTCTTATCTTCCTTCAATCTTCCTCTCAAATTCAACCCCAGTGTACACGCTTTCGTACAATTAATCAAGCAGTAATTGATCCACGGTAACAAAAATGAATCCCTTCGCTTTTAATTCGTCCACAATTTCCAACGCCGCCGCCACCGATGAATCATAAATATCATGCAGTAAAATAATATCACCACATTTTACATTTGCGACAACAGACTTTACAACCTGCCCTGTATTATCCGTATTCCAGTCTTCGGGGTCTACGCTCCACAAAACCGGTGTCATATTAATCTGCATTAAAAGACTGTTGGAATACGAACCGTATGGCGGACGGATATACCGGACAGGTTCGCCTGTAATTTCTTCAATCAGTGTATTGGTCTTCACAATTTCCTCCAGCGCCTGCTTTCCGTCCACCTTACTAAGCTGTACATGGGTAAATGTATGATTGCCAATCAGATGCCCCTCCGCATACATTCTCGCCACCAGTTCACGGTTGTCTTCAATTTTTTCACCAACTAAAAAAAACGTCGCTTTTACGCCACGTTCCTTTAGTCCGTCTAATAACTTTTCCGTTGTGCCCTTACCCGGTCCATCGTCAAATGTAATTGCAATCCTGTTCTCATAACAGTCATTTGCAGAAATCGCCGCCGTCTGCTCTGCCTTGCCGCCTACACCGCTGACAATCAGCATCAGCAGGACACACAGACAATATACGCCCAAAATGCAAAACGCCGCATCAGTTTTTCTTCATACCAATCCCCATTCCGCAGGCATTCTAATGCGGAGAAATCGCGAACTGAATTTATTCAGTTCTGCGATAATCAATCCTGTCTGATTTATATCTATGAAAACTGTATGCGGTTATTTCTATATTTTTTGCAACATTTTTATTGTACGGATTTATTAATTCTGTCCAAGATATTGATCAAGTAAATCTGACATTTCACTATAATCTTTTCCCAGTGCAACAGCCAGTTCACCGTAGAGCAGTTTTCTTGCCGTTACTAACATTCTGCTGTCTGCCGACTTCATTTTGCGCAGCTCCTTTGCACGTTCATTTTTAATATCATATAAAAAACGTACCAGGTGCATCAGCTTTTCCGTATCCTGGGATTTTACCATTTCATCATACTGGTTCGGTGTAATCTTCTGATTAAGCAGTTCATCACTTTTACAGTTTCTGGCACGCTCTAAAAATGTCTGTGCCTCCTCTTTTGTGATAATAGTCCGCATAGACACTTTCTTACTGTCCACAGGAGAGTAGATGATGCCTTTATCATCATAAACCGGCTGTAAATAATAATACTTTCCGTCAATACCTTTAATCGGCGGTGCTGCAATGTCTTCTACTTCACACACGCCCACAACACCGTAAAATACTCTGTCGCCAACTTCAAACATACATCCTCTCTCCTTTATCTGATTGAAATAAAGAGCTGCCACACGAAAATCAACGTTTTCGCGCAACAGCTCTGTTCTGACTATATAAAGTAATTTTAGTATAAATCTACTTTACCTGCCACATTACCGTTTGCAACATAATAGCAAGCGTTATCTTCCGGCTTTACATAAAGCTTTAAATCTTCCACTGAAATCTTATCCTCACCGCAGTCCTGCATAACTCTTTCAAGTAATGCCTTTTCATCAATCTGCTTACCATGATACTGGATAAATACTTCCGTAGACGGTTCACTCTTTGCAGCTGTCTTTCTTGTTACTGCTTTTTTCACAGTTTTCTTGACTGCAGCTGCTTTCTTTTCAGCAGGCTTTGTTTCTGTCTTTTTCGCAGCTGTCTTTCTTGCCGCCGTCTTCTTTGCAGGTGCAGCTTCTGCTGCTGTTACTGCTGTTGCAGGCTCTGCTGCTTTTTCTACAGCCTTTTCTGCTGCTTTCACTTCTGCCTTTACCTCAGCTTTTGTTTCTGCAAGTGTTTCTTTAACAGCTTCTTCTTTAACTTCTACTTTCTTTACAGCTTCTTTTGCCTTTTCAGCCACTGCTTCAATAGTTGATTCTGCCTTCTTTGCAACTGTGTTTACTGCATTTTCTTTTGCTGCTGTTGTAGCTCCTGATTTTCCTTTTCCTCTCATAAAACGGACCTCCTCACATTTGATCACACATTTACATTACATTGCACATTCTGCATTGCTTGTTAAGAACTGGCTGATACAGTCTACTGCTGCCTTTTCATCTGTTCCTTTTGCGGAAATGCTTACTTCCATTCCCTTTTTCAAGCCAAATGCCATAATCCCCATAAGACTCTTTGCGTTGATATTTTTTCCTTCGCTTTCAATCTCAATATGGCTTTCAAATTTGCAGGCTGTCTGCACAAGCTCAGCGATTGCATTCTTATGTGTCTTTTCAATGTCTGCTACTTCTACTGTCTGTGTCATAGTTTAACATCCACCTTTAACTTTCATTTACTAATAATTTCATATATTTTAATTCACTTACAAAATATACTCTATTCGGAAGAATAAGTCAACAGGTATCCGAATTTTTGGCATTTTTCATAATAAATCAGCTAAAATTTATAAATTCTTATCATGAAATCCCATAGTAAAAAGTTCCCGCATCTGTTCGTCCGCCACAGGCGCTGCTTCATATTCTTTTAAAAGATGCACCATCTGCTTTAAGCCTGCATCTTCCGTTTTATAATCTGCGGATTTTTCCAAAAGCTGTTCTTTTAATGCGGCAATATCTTCATATTCTGTTATTTCGGGAAGCCCCAGCTGGGCATTTAAAATACCCAGCGCATAGGCACATTCATAATTTCCCGTCATGCCTGCATTCTGGAAATTACATTTTATCCGCACTGCATTTTTGGCAAGAACCGGTACCACTGCTGTTCACCCCCGCTTATTTGTTTTCATTTAATTCCTTTTTAAATCCGGATACATATTCTTTGACTGCATCCACGGAATAATTGCTTTCTTCTAAAATCCGCAGCAGGTTAGAGCCAACGATTGCGCCGTCCACAATATCTTCAAACGGTTCAATATCTTTTGCCGTGCGGATTCCGAAACCGACCATCACCGGAATTGCACTGGTCTGTTTTACTGCTGCCAGATATTCTCTGATATCCTTATGGAAATCGGCACCTTTGCCGGTAACACCCATCTGGGATACGCAGTATACAAAGCCCCTTGCATTTTCAAGAAGCATTGGCACACGCTGCTTTGAAACCGGTGAAACCAGCTGGATCAGAATCGGTGAAGCTTCATTCTTTGCAAGTACTGCCTTTAATTCGCCCTGTTCTTCAAAAGGTAAATCCGGAATAATCAGTCCATCGACACCACACTCGATACAGCGTGCCGCAAATGCATCCAGTCCATAATGATATACTGTATTATAATACATCATGAACACAATTGGAACCTCACATTTTTCTTTGCGGACACCCTCGACCATATCAAAAATCTTTGTAAGCGTTGTGCCTTTCTGGATTGCCTGATAAGAGGCATTCTGAATCACCGGGCCGTCTGCTACCGGGTCTGAAAACGGCACGCCGATTTCTAAAATATCCGCACCCGCTTCTTCCTGTGCAAAAATCAGTTTTGCCGTGGTCTGTAAATCCGGCAGTCCTGCCGTTGTATATGTAATAAATGCTTTTTTATTTTCCTGCTTTAATTCTTCTAATCTTTTTTCAATGCGATTCATTATTTGTTAGTCTCCTCTCCGTTTAAATACTTTTCTACCGTATGGACATCTTTATCACCACGGCCTGACAGGCAGACTACAATGATGTCATCTTTTTTCATATTCTTTGCCATCTTAAAAGTATAAGCAAGTGCGTGTGCGCTTTCAATTGCCGGAATAATTCCTTCAAGCTTGCAAAGCTCCAGCAGTGCTTCCATTGCTTCCGTATCCGTCACAGACACATATTCTGCCCTGCCTGTATCACGCAGATAAGCGTGTTCCGGTCCGACACCCGGATAATCCAGTCCGGCAGAAATAGAATGAGCCAGTTCAATATTACCGTTATCATCCTGTAACAGATAAGTCTTCATGCCGTGTAACACACCGACCTTGCCCAGTGCCATTGCACTTGCGTGCTTTCCGGTTTCAACACCTAATCCACCTGCTTCCACACCGACAAGACGTACAGACGGTTCATCAATGAAATCGGCAAACATACCAATTGAATTAGAACCGCCGCCGACACAGGCTGTTACCACATCCGGCAGTCTGCCTTCTTTTTCAAGAATCTGCTTTTTAGCTTCTACACTGATAATCTTCTGGAATTCTTTTACCATCTTCGGATACGGATGCGGTCCTACGGCTGAACCGATAATATAGAATGTATCCTCTGCACGCTCTGCCCATGTACGGATAGCTTCATTGGTTGCATCTTTTAAAGTTGAACTTCCGGTTGTAACCGGGCATACCTTTGCACCGAGCATCTCCATACGGAATACATTTAAACGCTGTCTTTCAATATCTTCCGCACCCATATATACGGTACATTCCATGTTAAATAAAGCTGCGCCGGTTGCTGTTGCAACACCGTGCTGTCCTGCGCCGGTTTCGGCGATAACCTTTGTCTTTCCCATGCGCTTTGCCAGAAGAATCTGTCCGATGACATTATTAATCTTATGCGCGCCGGTATGATTTAAATCTTCTCTCTTTAAATAAATTTTTGTGCCGTACTTTTCAGAAAGACGCTCCGCAAAATAAAGCGGTGTTTCCCTGCCAACATACTCTTTTAAATAGTAATTATAATCCGCAATAAATTTCGGGTCTTTAATCGCTTCATCAAATGCTTTTTCCAGTTCGGCCAGTGTGTTCATCAGTGATTCCGATACAAACTGTCCGCCAAATTCTCCATAATATGTGTTACTCATTTTATCCTCCTTCTGCCCGCATGATTACTCAGGATTCCAGGTAATCATGTCTTATAACCTTACATTTTCTACAAATTTTGTGATTTTTTCTGCATCTTTTCCCGCAAATGCTGCACACAGCGAAACGTCTTTTTCCACACCGGAGCTGACATCAACAACGTCCGGTGCTACGGTTTTTACCGCCTGTGCGGCATTTTCAGGTGTTAAGCCGCCTGCCAGAAACAGCAGCTTATCCGTTTTTTGTATATTTTTTAACAAGCTCCAGTCAAATGTTTTTCCTGCGCCCGGCGAACTGCCGTCAAATAATATGCCCGCCGTTTTTTCATCTGCCAGAACGCTTTCTAACTGCCGCCGGATACTTTCCTTATCTTCCGCCGTTTCTCCTGCCACGTTGACTGCACGGATTACCGGAATCCTCAGCACATCGTGTACCTCATCGGACAATGTTCCGTGAATCTGTATGTAATCAAATCCCAGCCGCATAATCTGTTCTACCTGTTCCTTTGTCGGGGACACCGTCACGGCAACGCTCTTTGATACACCGTATTTTTTGAGTGCCGCAAGGATTTTTTCTGCCTGCTGTAAGGTGACATTGCGTTTGCTTTTTGGGAAAAACAATACCATGCCCGCAAATTCCACCCGGCAGTCCGCAAGCATTTCTGCCTCTTCTTTCCGCGTCAGCCCACAGACCTTTACCTTTGTCTTACCCATTTGCATAAACTTCCTTCCAGTGCTTTGTAAGCGCCCCCGGATTGTCTGATTCCATAAGCGCCGTGCCAATTAAAAATGCATCTGCATGGCTCTGTTTTAATGCTGAAATATCTCCGTCCGTGCTGACACCGCTTTCGGATACCAGCACTTTACCGCGTTCCTTGAAGTCTTTCGGAAGCATGGCTGACAGCTTCTTTGTCGTATCCATGGTCACTTCAAAGGTCTTTAAATTGCGGTTGTTGATTCCGATGATTTCAACATCTAACGCCAGCATTCTCTGCAATTCTGCTTCGTCATGAACCTCACACAATACGTCCAGCCCAAGGCTGTAAGCAAGGTCATACAGTCGTTTAAAGTTTTCATCATCTAAAATCGCGGCAATTAAAAGAATCGCATCTGCGCCGATAACCTTTGCTTCATAGACCTGATATTCTTCAATAATAAAATCCTTGCGGATAACCGGCAGATTTGTCATTTTCCGGATTTGTTCCAGATACGCCGTACTACCGTAAAAATGGTCTTCCTCGGTCAGGCAGGAAATCGCATCAACCGAATCGTTATACTGCAAAATCCGCTCCTTTAAATCCACCTTGATATCCATTGCCCCGTGGCTTGGCGATGCCTTTTTAAACTCACCGATAACAGAAAGACCGTCTTTTTTTAATGCCTTTGCAAATCCCACACTTTTACGTGTACTCTGCAATGCTTTCTGTTTCATTTCTTCTTCGCTGACTGCCGCCTTATGTTCAACCAGCCGTTTTTTCTTATCTTCAACAATTACATCAAGAATCATATTAATCCCCATTCCGCAGGCATTTTTGCCCATTTCCTATGTTGTTTACAAAATTTTCTATCATTCTCTTTCCGTGCTCTGTATAAATGGATTCCGGATGAAACTGCAATCCCACAATCGGATATTCCCGGTGCTTCATTGCCATGATTTCTCCGTCCTGCGTTCTTGCCGTCACCTGTAAGCAGTCCGGCAGGGTATCCTCTATGACTGCAAGTGAATGATAGCGTGCAACTTTGACTGGTTCGTTAATGCCTTCAAAAATACCGTCTGTATCATGTTCTATCAGCGACTGTTTTCCATGACAGATTTTCTTTGCATAAGAAACCGTTGCGCCAAATGCTTCTCCGATACACTGATGTCCCAGACAGATTCCAAGCATCGGCTTCTTTCCCGCAAAATGGCGGATGGTCTCCAGACAGATACCTGCCTCCTTTGGACTTTTCGGTCCCGGCGAAATCACAATGGATTCAGGATTTAAGTCTTCTATTTCTTCTATTGTAATTTTATCGTTTCTGACGACCTTTATATCATTGTTAAATGTACCGATAAACTGATACAAGTTATATGTAAACGAATCATAGTTATCTATCAGTAATATCATAACTTTTCCTCCTCGACCAGTGTCTTTGCCAGTGCCATGACCTTATTACAGCACTCCTGATATTCATTTTCAGGAATCGAATCCGCCACAATTCCCGCACCTGCCTGTAAATAGACTTTTTCACCTTTTTTTATCATGGTACGGATTGTAATGCAGAAATTCATGTTGCCGCCAAAATCCAGATAACCGGTTGCGCCGCCGTATAATCCGCGTCTGACCGTTTCCAGTTCGTCAATAATTTCCATTGCCCTGATTTTCGGTGCACCGCTTAAGGTGCCTGCCGGAAGAAATGAGGATACCAAATCCAGTGGATGATACTCGCCTTTTTTTCTTCCCTCTACCAGTGAAACAATGTGCATAACGTGGGAATACCGCTGGATTCTCATAAATTCGGACACCTTTACCGAACCGATTTGTGCAATTCTTCCCATGTCATTTCTTGCAAGGTCGACCAGCATAACGTGTTCTGCACGCTCTTTTTCATCTGCGAGCAGTTCCTGTTCCAATGCCGTATCTTCCTGCGGTGTCTTTCCGCGCTTTCTCGTACCCGCAATCGGACAGGTATAAACTCTGTTATCTGTCTGCTTGACAATCATTTCCGGCGAACTTCCGATAATTTCAAAATCACCGAAATTGTAATAATACAGATACGGTGACGGATTTAATTCCCGCAGTTCCTTATACAGTTCAAAACCGTCCTGTTTGGTCTGAATCGTCCAGCGCTGTGAAAGCACCGTCTGGAAAATGTGTCCTTCTTTGATGTACTGTTTAATTTTTTCAACTTTCCTGCTGTACTGCTCACAGGTATCGGATTTTTTCACGATAATGCCGTCATGGACGTGTTTTTTCTCTACCGCCTTTGGATTTTTTCTTGCCCGCGCAATCAGCTCTTTGGCTTCCTGTTCTGCGCGTTTCTTGCCTTCCGGGCTGTCTTCTTCCAGTATTACCGCTGTAAAGGTTTCTGCTACATGGTCGATTGCCAGAAACTTTGAAGCCAGCATAAGCTGAATGGTTTCAATTCCGATTTCATCTTCATTGTCGTCCGGTAAATCCTCGGTATAGCGGATAAAATCATATCCCAGACTGCCGACCAGTCCACCAGTAAATTCAAGTTCACCGTCTTCTTTTACAATTTCAAATTCACTGTAATATTCTTTTAACCGCTCCAGCGGGTTGCCCCTGCGCACTTCCTTTGTGCCGTCTGCCTTTGTAATTACCAGAGATTCACCGTCTGACTGAATCAGTGCTTCCGGCTCAACACCCATAAAGGTGTATCTTCCGTTTTCCTTGTCATTACTTTCCATAAGAAAGCCTTTCTTTTCTCTGCCAAGGCTTTCATACAGTGCTATCGTAGATTCATCTACGATGCTGACTGTCTTTTTATATGCTTTTAACCGTCTTTTCATCGCCATTCCTCCATAAAAAAAAATCCCTTATGCAGCTATTATCACTGCATAAGGGACGAATTATCGTGGTGCCACCCTGTTTTCTCAGATACCGGATTCTGTGTTTTCATTTTCCCTGTTACAAATATAGAAAAATAAAAGTCACGGATAGTCTGGCTTTTATTTTTATATTATAGAAATGCTGTTATTTCCGATAAAATAAAAAAAGCATACCCGAAACCGGATATGCCACCTGTTATCTGACTCATTCCTGATACTGCCTGTGCAATACCCTGCCCCTGTAACGTGAGGTCACGTCATCAGCTACTTACTTAACCATAAAATGTTCACCAATGCATCTCCCAAACCCATTCGTTCCAGCTCTCCACACCGGTTCTCACCGCCACCGGCTCTCTGTAGTGTACCTTCTGAAAGTACTATTTTGTTCATCGACTTTAATTCTTTAATTTATTAAACTGTTGATAGTTTAGCACGGTTTATTACGTGTGTCAATTCTTTTTTTGAGAATTTTCTTATTTACAAAAATCATCTCATTAGTATAAAGGAACTGTCTGGCAGGCGTACAGCTCTCCTGCGTCTCTCGGGTTTCCCCTGTCTGTACCAGCGGCGTGTGGATTGTACGAATTCCTCCACCTCAGACAATTCCTTTCTTACTGTATTCAAATAATAACATTCTTATTCTCTTTTGTAAAGAATTTTCTTATTTCTTAATAATCTGTTCCACTCTTTATTATCTATCTTCATAAATGTAATAACAGAATTTTTGTAATTGACATCGTCCATTGATGTGACAAGTCTGACTACCGTTTTAAAAACTTCTCCACCCTCTACAAATTCTTTTAATACAAGTGCTGTATTCTTTCGATTTGCTTCTATAATATAATCTGGGTCTTCTACTATTCTTGTTAAGTATTTCCCATAACGCTCATAATCATTCGGATGTCTTTGTTTTATATGTTCTACCTGCTTGTCTGTAATAATCACTTCATCTATTATACAATCAGATGTTATACATTGGTATATTTCTTTTCGTATTCTCCCAACAAAATACACACTGCCCCTCATTTCTGATGCGGTTTAACCGCAAAGATACAATACAAATTTACATTTGCATATGTTATTAGAATCTATATATCCAGTATATCAAAGCAATGATATTCGTCAAGTTTTGTTTTATTAAAAAAAGATTATATACCACTATTCTTATTTACAAAAAATTTATTTTTTATTCTCGTTTACCTGTTCCACCACCTCCGGCAGTTCCCGGATACTCTGTATTTTATAATCGCAGTCCCGAACCTCGCCAAAACCATACGCCGCATAGATAAACGGAATTCTCGCATCAATGGCAGACTGATAATCCCCTGCGGTATCTCCCACGTAAACCGGATTTTGTAAGTGGTTGCGCGCTATCAGTATCTTATTGCTCTCACCCTTTGACAAGCGGGTTCTTCCCCAGCACTCCGTATCTTCAAAATACTTTTCCATATGATGTGCTTTGATAAACGCTTCAATATAGCCGTCCTGGCAGTTACTTACAATATACAATTTATAGTTTTCCTGTAACTGTGCCAGTGTTTCTTCCAATCCGTCATATAAAACACCGCCGCGTTTTTCCAGATATCCGTTTTCAAATTCGCATAACTCGTCCATTAACTGATTACGGATATTCTCTGCCAGTGACGGAAACAGCTTTGCTGCAATATCATACATCGGAAGCCCCATACAACTGTAAAGCTCTTCCTCTGTCACTTCCTTTTTCTCAATATTTTCATGCTTGTGTAATACAAGTCCCCACGCTTCACTGATTGCCTTAGCCGAACTCCAAAGCGTTCCATCCAAATCAAATATAATACTGTCAATTTTACTCATTATTTTCTCTCTATACTTTCCTGATTTATTTTTTAATTTCCGGCAATCGCCGCTTCCAGCTCATTTAACAGTTTTTCCGCCGACGCGTCCTGCGTAATATCATAGACAATCGAATAGCAGTCCTTTGCTAACTTATAATCGCCGTCCTTTAATAAAATTTCACCGACCTTATATACAATGCCAATCGTCTGGGAATCCGGTCCCGGCTCAATCTGTTTTTCGTCAAACAGCTTCTGAATCGCACGGATATCCGTCTGTGGTGTTTCCTGCTGAATTGCCTCGGAAATATACTTTAACTCGCTGTCCGCATTTTCCGTGTGGTAATACACGTTGCTGTACTGGTAGCATGCACGCGCCGTTTCCGGCTCATAACCGGACAGATAATAAAATGCCATATTGCGGTAGTAGCGTGCCATGGTTGCGCGTGTACAGCAGTAACGGTATGCCTGCTTTGTAACCGTCAGATATTTTTCCCGCTGATTCTGATACTTATACACCTCTGCCAGTCCCAGATAGGCGTCCAAATCGACCGGATTCCACGCAATCGCACGCTCATATGCCTTTTTTGCCCCATTGTACTTCTGCATAGAAAGTGCAAGCTGTCCGTATGTGCGGTAATATTCCCCATACGGTATGTCGGTACAGCGCACCTCTGTAGCCGGCTGAAAGTAATACGCAAAAATATAATACTCCATGACGTGATTTAAGCTCATATAAAGCGGCTGACTTTCGCCTGTTCCGTCTTCTGCTGATTTTTCTGCCGCCGGTTTTCCTGCCTGGATTTCCGATGACAGTGTAACATTTCCGTCTTTATCAATCTGCGCCGCCCTTCTTGAGGTATCCGCTTCTTCCAGCGCATCTAAAAGCTCCAGCAGTTTTTCCAGTGCCTTTTCCTTATTTCCGGTTTCAAACTCCTGCTGAAAGCCGGAAAATTCCTGTTTAATCTGTTCTAAATTATGAATGTCCATTTTCTTCACCTATTTTTCGATTTGTTTTCTTGTTATTTTCTTTCTTTTTCCTCAACCCTGTTAAAACAGCGATACAGCGCGGCTTTACATGTACGGTTTTTCCATCTTTTCCAAGCACGGCACTTCCTTTATCACCGGAGCAGAGTGCCACCTGCCAGTCACATTCGTTATATCCGATTGGCAGTGCCAGTTCGTGTTCTTCCCAGTGCATATTGTATGCAATATAAAGAAATGTATCCGCGTCTGCATTCCCCTGCTGGCATAAATCCTCAATATATGCATACCTGCCGTAATACATCATGCCAATATGACGGTTGTAGCTTTCCATGGTATTATACCATGCACTGCTGCCGTGGCAGGAAATATCGGGATACCCACACGATAAGCTGTCATAGGATAAAAGCTGCTTTGGCATATGCAGAATCTTGTACTGTTTTCTGAATGCAATCAGTTCTTTTGCAAATGCTGTCATTTCCGCCGCCATGCCGCGGCTGTTCCAGCTGACCCACGAAAGTTCGCTGTCCACGCAGTACGGATTGTTATTGCCCGCCTGTGAATTACAGCACTCATCGCCTGCAAGCAGTAACGGTGTGCCTTGCGATAACAGCACCAGCATCAGTGCATTTTTCATCTGCCTAAGGCGCAGATGCTGTATCTTTTTTTTCTTTGAAGGTCCTTCCGTTCCGCAGTTCCAGCTATTGTTAAAATTTTCACCGTCCGCATTTCCCTCGCCGTTTGCCTCGTTGTGCTTTCTGTCGTAGCTGACCAGATCAAACAGCGTAAATCCGTCATGGCTTGTAATATAATTAATATTGGCACTCTGCACCGGATTATAGCGGCTGACATTGACAAAATTGCCAAGCTGGTTTTCATCGCCCTTTAAAAATTTACGTGCCACGTTCATAAATCCGGCATTGTAATTTGCCATGTTTTTATAATGCTTTTTTTCACCGTTCCAGAATACCGTAATCAGCTTTGTCTTTGCCAACAGTGCATCCCTTGCCGCTGCATTTAACGCCGCCTCACCGGCAAACAGATGTATTCCGTCAATGTGGTATTCCGTCACCCAATAGTGCAGGCAGTCTAAAATAAAATCGACCGGCTCGTCCTGAAAATGCATTTCCATAAGAACTTCCATGCCCTCTTTGTGAAATGCTTTTACCATGTCCTTCATCTCTGCCGTATAGTCCGCTTTCTTTCGTCCCGTCCACGCAAACGAAGCCTTCGGCGCAAAATAAAATCCTTTGGTATATCCCCAGTAATTGATTCTGCCCGCTATCGGACCGGATGCATATTTTCCGTATCCGTTGTCATAAAGCTGCGGAAACTTTCCGATTTCGTCAAATTCATACAGCGGCATAAAAAGCACCGCTGTAATGCCCAGTTCTTTTAAATACGGCAGTTTTTCCACCACGCCCGAAAATGTTCCCTTATGGCGCACCTTTGACGTTTTTGAAGCGGTCAGTCCGCGGACACTGCATTTATAAAAAACGCTGTCATGATACGGTATTTCCGGTGCCGTATCGTCTTCCCAGTCATATTTTGAAAGACATACCCGGCTTAAATGCTGCCTGTTTTCATCTTTGCCAAAAACTTCACAGCCTGTAATCGTCTTTGCATACGGATCAATGATTTTCCTCCCGTCCACCTCATAGCAATACAGATACCTGTCCAGATAAATGCCGCTGATATGCACCGAAAAGACATCGCCCGTCTTATAGGCTTCTGTCAGTTCAATCCGGTACTCCGGTTCGTCCGCTTTTGGCGCATACAACAGCAGATCAATTATTTCCGCCGCCGATGCAATCGCAAAATTATAGCCGTCTTTTTGTTTTGTACTCCCCTTTTGCAGCGGATTTCCTTTTTTTATGTTCATAGCTCTCCTCATTTCTACTCTTTCTGCCCCTTTTTTGTATACAATATGCTCATCGCCTTTTTATCCAGCCGGTAAAACCGCATAATAAAAATTGTGACAAACCAGCCAAGAATCGGTATAACACAGTAAAAGAACACGGTCATATATTTTAACTGCGGTGTCAGCGCATCGCCGACCTGCGGAAATACTTTTGCATAACCTGTCATGGAAAGTGCAATGCCCACAAAGCCTGTTCCAAGCGCAGAGAAGGATTTATCAATAAAAGAAAATAACGCACCCATAATGCCCGGAACAAAATGTCCGCTGAGCGTGTATTCATAATCCGTGCAGTCCGCAATCATCGGCACAACAATATTATTGGTAATGGATTTTACGCCGTTTAACAGGGCAAATACCAGTAAAAATGCTATGGTAATCCCGTTAATTTCCGCAAGTGAAACCTTTGTCAGATCGGTGAATAACATCATATACATCATGACCGCCTGAAATGCAATGGCAAACCATGTGGATACCACCATTGCTTTTTTCTGCCCCACTTTTTTCGCATAACGGATACCCAGATAAATAATGCCTAGATTAGGAATTCCCACAATAACACCGATAATGCCCGCCAGCGGGTAATTGTTCATTAAAATGCCAAACAGCATGACAAGCACCGTGGAGTTGCTGTATACCATGGATGCAAATTTATTGGAGGCCGCTGCAATGACCAGCATACGGATTGGCTTGTTGTGTTTCATAATCTGCCAGTAGTCGCGGAAATGAATATTATTTTTCTTTTCCTTATCAAGCTGGAAATATCGGCTGTTGTCCTTGCCCCATATCCCGATAACCGCCAGTGCCGTGCAGATACCGGAAAGCACAACCACGGTAATCACAAATTCCTCAAAAAGCGCACGACTGTTAAAGTTACCGTATTTGCGAATCAGGTAGACCGACACATAAAATGCCGTCAGTCCGTGTGCCAGCATAATAAAGGTCGAATCAAAAAATGTAATCATCGGGCGCTGTTTCACATCATTGGTAATAACAGACTGCCCCGACTTTACAACCGCCGTCTGAAACGTATATCCGATAATGTATACAGAATACACGGCAATAAAATACGGAATTCTAAAGAACGCAGGCACCAGATGAGTCGTAAAAAACAGCACCAGCGAACTGCCCGCAAGCAGGACATATCCTGAAATCATAAATGGACGGAACTTTCCGAAACGTCCGTTGGTTTTATCAATCACATAACCGATAACCGGGTCTGTAACACCGTCAAAGATTCTCATTCCGGTCAGAATAAAAGAAATTACCACAACAGACAGCCCCGCAATTCCGTTTGCATAATATGACACGTAGCCCATCATGGCAAGATACAGATTCGTAGACGTATTATTTAATGAAAATAATGCAATCTGCCACAAATGTGCACGGTTTAATTCAATTACTGCATTTTCTGACTGCATATCCTGCATACTTTATCCTCACATCACTTATTCTGCCACAAAGCTTCTTAATTAACAGTATCCCCTATCTTTGCGGCAGTTTCAAGCATTTTTATAAATTTTAAGACTTCTGTTTTATTCCAGACCCTCACCCGAAAATTCGGGGATAAAGCTTTCCTTTGCCGGCCATTCCTAATCGCATATTTCTGGGTAACTTTTCCGGTTTAATTCGGGGATTTTCCACAAACGGCATCGGTGTATACTGGTTCATAATGCTGATATAAATACTGTCACCATATGTTTCATATAAATACCGTATTACTGCTTTTGTATCCTTTAACAGTCCCGGCAGCATCAGGTGCCGCACAATCACGCCGCCTGTCATGATTCCTTCTTCAATTCCGCGCACCGCCGCTTCCTGCTTATCCGTAAACTGCGGTGCCGGGTGCTGGCGCACCATTTCCGCAAGCGCCGCTTTGGTTACGTCAAAATAATCGGGTGCATTGGAATAGCGCTTTGCATATGTAGTATCTGTATATTTAAAATCCGGCAGATATACATCCACAATCCCTTCAAGATTTTTCAGCGTTTCCACGCGCTCATAACCGCTTGTATTGTACACCACGGGAATTTTTAATCCCTGCGCTTTTGCTTTTTTAACTGCCGCAATAATTGGCAGAACATACTGTGTGGGTGTCACCAGATTAATATTATTGGCTTTCTGCTGCTGCAATTTTAAAAAAATCTCCGCCAGATGCGATTCATCAATCTTTTGTCCACGTTTTCCCGCGGCAATTTCGTGATTCTGGCAGAATACACACCGCAGGGTACAGCCCGTAAAAAATACGGCACCTGAACCGTTTTCTCCCGAAATGCACGGTTCTTCCCACATATGCAGAGCCGCCCTTGCCGCGTAAATATCCCACGGCATCCGGCAGACTCCTTCCTGTTTTTCCCTGTCCGCATTACATTTGCGCGGACACAAATTACATTTCATCTTTTCTCCGTTTTACATTAAATTTTCGCATTAAAATTAAAAAGTTTCAATCAGCCATTAGCGACCTTAATTTCTCAAGCGCCGCGCTGATTCCGCCGACTTCGTCAATCAACCCCTGCCGGACCGCTTCTTTCCCGACCAGAATCGTTCCTAAATCCTTGGTAAGCATTCCGGTATTTATCATCATCTGTTCCAGTTTTTCCTTTTCGACACGTGAATGTCCGGCTATAAAATGCACAATTCTGTCCTGAATCAGCTGAAAATAGTCGAATGTCTGCGGCGCACCGATAATCGTTCCGTTCATGCGCACCGGATGGACAATCATCGTTGCCGTCGGCGCAATAAAGGAATAATCTGTGCTGACTGCAAGCGGCACTCCGATACTGTGTGAATCGCCAAGCACCAGTGAAACGCTCGGTGTCTTCATAGATGCAATCATCTCCGCAAGTGCCAGTCCTGCACTCACGTCCCCGCCAACCGTATTGATTAAAAACAGTACACCGCCGATTTTGGCACTGTCTTCAATTGATGCAAGCTGCGGTAAAATATGCTCGTACTTTGTCGTTTTGCTCGCCGCCGGAAGGACGTCATGCCCTTCAATCTCGCCGATAATCGTCATCAGCTGGATTTTACCGTTGTGTTCGTCTTCTCCTAAAAGTACCTGTCCATAGCTTTCTATTTTTTTATCCTTCTGCTCCTCTTTTTCCTGTTTTTCCGCCATAATTCCTCGTTTCCGCTGTGTTACAGCTTTTTATTTCTTATTTTGTAACGGACAGCGAAATTTATTTATAGCGATTTTTGGGAATTAGGCTTGACAGCAAAATCATTTTGTACTATAGTAACAAGGTAAATGCTTCTGTGGCTCAGTTGGTAGAGCAACGCATTCGTAATGCGTGGGTCGTGGGTTCGAGTCCCATCGGAAGCTTTTTTATTTTACCCATTTTCAATTTTTTGAAGAAATCTTTTCTTCATTTCTTTTAAAAGTCCCTCAGCCCTTTGTTCAACCGGCTGATTTTCCACTGAAACGGCATGATTGATATCTGTACTGCTGCTATTGGCATCACTGTTCTGTGGTATATTCCCGAATGGAATAAATCCACCTGCCATATGCTCATGCCCGCCGCCGTTTCCAATGCCTTTTAATGCTTCATTAGTAAGCTTACCCGCATTGCACCACGGCGCACTGCTTCTCACTGACAGCTTTATGCCATCCTCCCGGTAAGACGATACAATAACCACATCGACTTCATCCAGCGCCAATATAAAATCCGAAATGGATGCTGTCAGTGCCTCATGGCAGTCTACACCGGTATTGGCAAAGCAGACACGGTTCACATTTTCAATCGTATCTATTGCATTGGCATAGGCGCGCAAATCCTTCATGTGCAGGACACTCGTATCCAGCTTTTGCAAAAGTGCATGCTCCGCTAACGGAAAGAGCCGGTAAAACATTTCCAGATCCAGCGGACTCACCCCTCTTGTCATATTGGCAGTATCCACCTTTATTCCGTATAACAGTGCCGTAGCCGTGCGTTTATCAACCGGTATCCCACTTTCCATAAAGTATCCGGCGATAATAGATGCACACGCACCAACCTCCACACGGATATCCGAATAACGATAATCCTGATTTTCATAGGTCGGATGATGGTCAATGCAGAGAACTTCGTTGCCCTGCATATCTATGACATTCGCGTTGCCCTTTTGGGAATCCACCAGAATAATCTCGGATTCTGCAGACATATCCGTAATTTCCTCCTGCTCAACAATGTCAATTGCAAGCAGCTGTGCCATCTTTGCCGTAATCGTATCGTCAATTCTTCCTTTATAACAAATCGTTGCCCCAATTCCCTTTTTTTCAAGCAGTACCTTTAACCCGTATGCACTTGCAATCGCATCGGGGTCCGGGAAGTTATGTGTCTGTATAAAAATGTGTTTATCATGAATACATTCTAAAATGTGTTCCAAATGCTGCATATTTTATCCCTCATATTTCTCTTTATTTTATTCGTTCTATCGTAAATATGATTTTCCTTATATAGTATATCTATTCTTTGCGCGATTTGCAATTGCATTTGACACCGTATGCCCTATTTTACCATAAAATATATCAAAAGGATTGGAGGCTGCTTTATGAATCCAGTTTTAACCCTTGACCATGTATCTTATTCATACCATACGCCCTCCGGGGAAACACCTGCATTAAAAGATGTTTCTTTTTCTGTCCGGCCCGGCAGCTTCACCTCGATTGCCGGTCCTTCCGGCTGCGGAAAATCCACACTGCTTTCCTTAATTGCCGGATTAATCACACCCGAAAAGGGCTGTATCCGCTTTTATAAAAGTGATGCAATGCCTGCCGCTGCCCGGATTGGCTATATGCTCCAGCACGATACTCTTTTAGAGTGGCGTACCATTTATAAAAATATTCTGCTTGGTCTTGAAGTAACCCACCAGTGTACAGAACAGAAAAAAAGACTTGCCGCCGATATGATGCATGACTACGGACTTGCTTCCTTTAAAAATGCCCATCCTTCTGAGCTTTCCGGCGGCATGCGCCAGCGGGCGGCACTGATTCGCACCCTTGTTTTAGAACCGGATATTCTGCTTTTAGACGAACCGTTTTCCGCATTGGATTATCAGACAAGACTGGAAGTAAGCGACGATATTTTCCGCATTATCAAGGAGCAGGAAAAAACGGCCCTTTTAGTCACGCATGACATTTCCGAAGCGATTGCCATGGGTGAACAGGTGATTGTTTTATCCAGCCGTCCTGCCGGTATCAAAAATGTTTTTGACATTCACCTCTCCGTGGATAAGCGCACACCGTTTTCCTCACGGACTGCCCCTGAATTTTCTGCTTATTTTCATCAAATCTGGAAGGAGTTGTCATAATGTCTGCCATTCAAATGCATTATCTTAAACAAATGAAACGGTTAAAATACAAAATTACTTTGGCAAGGATTCTGCTTTTTGCCGGTTTTATCACACTTTGGGAAGTGGCTGCATACGCAGGCTGGATTGATGATTTTATTTTCAGCAGTCCGTCCCGCATTATAAAAACCCTGTTTGCAATGATTTCTGACGGCAGTATTTTTTACCACACTGCCGTTACCGTAGCCGAAACCGGTATCAGTTTTGCACTAATTGTACTGCTCGGTGTCGGCACTGCCATTTTACTCTGGAGCAGCAAAACGATATCTGCCGTATTAGAACCGTATCTTGTGCTGCTGAACAGCCTTCCAAAATCTGCCCTTGCGCCTATGATTATCGTGTGGCTCGGCAATAATGCCAAAGCCATTATTGTCACCGCCATTTCCGTCGGCGTATTCGGAACAATTTTAAATATTTACACCAGCTTTGCAGAAACCGATTCCGACAAAATCCTGCTGATTCAGACTTTGGGCGGCTCAAGAAAAAACATTTTAACCAAAGTCGTCCTGCCCGCTTCATTAAAGACAATTATCAGCAACATGAAGGTCAACATCGGTCTGTCGCTTGTGGGTGTGATTATCGGTGAATTTCTCGCTGCCAAAGCCGGACTTGGCTACTTAATTATTTACGGCAGCCAGGTTTTTAAAATGGACTGGGTCGCAATGTCTATCGTCATTTTGTGTATCCTGTCCGTGATTCTTTTTAAAATCGTTGACTTCATTGAAAAAATTGTTTTATAATAGTTAAAATACAATATCAAAAACGGAGGAATTATGCTCTCACTTACTATAAAAGATACGAAAAATTTTATGTCACAGCTGCTTATTAAAGAAGCATTTGACGGGCTGTTTTTATCCGAAGCCGTGATAAAAACAGCCAATTCCTATACCATCAGCGGTGAACTCAACAAAGATTTCTTTTCCGAAGAAGAATGGAATGAACTTCCCGAAAAGTCCTATTCGCGATGGTCTTCTGTCAAGCCATTCTGCTTCCAGCTCATCAAAGGCAGTAAGGTCCCTTCCTATATGAAAATGGTCTTTCTGCTCCCGCCGGAACAGGTTACAAAGCTGCTGTCCGACAATCAGACTGCACTGACACCCGATGACATTAACGGACTGTTTTTAAATATCAAATATCAGGACGGTACCGTTTCCGTCGTTACCGGCACGTCTATCAAAGTTTTTTCACTTGATAAAACCCTTGAACACAGCTTTGATGCCTTTGCAAAGGACTTTTTATTTTCCCATGGCATGGACTTTGAAGAAGTCTGAACCCGCCAGTTCATGATTTTTTTAGAATTAGCGCAAATGCACTGATTTTGCGGGCTTCCGCCATTCTTGTTAGCACTCAAAATGAATGAGTGCTAATTTCTTCTTGACTTTCCATTTTGCTTGTATTAAATTACATCTTAACAGATTATTTTATGAATGAAATGAAAAGAGGTAATGATACAATGGCAAATGAACATGGTAGTTTATCAATTAACAGTCAGAATATTTTCCCAATCATTAAAAAATGGATGTATTCCGACCACGATATTTTTTACAGAGAATTAATTTCAAACGGCTGTGATGCCATTACTAAATTAAAGAAACTGGATTTAATCGGCGAATATGAAGCACCGGACGATATTGAATATAAGATTCAGGTCAAGGTAAGCCCTGAAAAGAAGACAATTCAGATTATTGATAACGGTATCGGTATGACAAAGGAAGAAGTCAACGAATATATCAATCAGATCGCTTTTTCCGGCGCAGAAGCATTTCTTGAAAAATACAAGGATAAGACCAACGAAGACCAGATCATCGGTCACTTCGGTCTTGGCTTCTACTCTGCTTTCATGGTTGCCGACAAAGTAACGATTGATACGCTTTCTTTCAAGGACGGCGCTTCTGCTGTTCACTGGGAATGTGACGGCGGCACGGAATATGATATGCAGGATACCACTAAGGAAGAACCGGGTACTGCTATCACTTTATATCTAAACGAAGACAGCTATGAATTTGCAAATGAATACAAGGCACGCGAAGTCATCGAAAAGTACTGCTCATTTATGCCAATTCCGATTTTCCTTGAAAATGAAGATGCCGGCGAGCAGACCGAGGAAATCCCGGAAGAAGAAGTAACAGAAAAAGATAAGGTGCTTGATACCTTTATCAAAGATGCCGTTACCGAAGAAGTGGAAAAAGAAGACGGTACAAAAGAAACCGTTGAAAAAGTTCCCGCAAAGAAAATGGCAAAAATCGTAAAACGCCCTGTTGCATTAAACGATATTCATCCGCTTTGGACAAAGCATCCAAACGAATGTACCGATGAAGAATACAAGGAATTTTACCGCACTGTATTTAAGGATTACAAGGAACCGCTGTTTTGGATTCATCTGAATATGGATTACCCGTTTAACTTAAAAGGTATCCTCTACTTCCCGAAAATCAATACGGAGTATGAAAGCATCGAAGGTACTATTAAGCTGTACAACAATCAGGTATTCGTTGCCGATAATATCAAAGAGGTCATTCCTGAATTCTTACTGCTGTTAAAGGGTGTTATTGACTGCCCTGACCTGCCATTAAATGTATCCAGAAGTGCCTTACAGAATGACGGTTTTGTTAAAAAGATTTCAGAATACATTACAAAGAAGGTCGGCGATAAGCTGTCCGGCATGTATAAGACCGACAAGGAAAATTACGAAAAATACTGGGATGACATCAACCCATTTATTAAATTCGGCTGCTTAAAGGACGAAAAATTCTATGAAAAGATGAAGGATTTCATCATTTTCAAGAACTTAGACGGCAAGTACCTTACACTTCAGGAATGTCTGGACGAAAACAAGGAACACCACGAAAATACAGTCTTCTACGTTACAGATGAAACCGAACAGAGCCAGTATATCAATATGTTTAAGGAAGAAGGCATTGACGCTGTTATCCTGACACACAATATTGACCAGCCGTTTGTTACACACTTGGAGGGCAAGAACGAAAACTTAAAATTCCAGCGTATAGATGCAGACCTTTCTGACAGCTTTAAGGAAGAAACAAACGAAGACGAATTAAAAGAGCTTACAGAAACACTTTCCGATGTCTTTAAGAAGGCTTTAAACAACGATAAGTTAAATATCAAGGTCGAAAAGCTCAAAAACGCTTCTATTTCTTCCATGATTACGCTCTCCGAACAGGACAGACGTATGCAGGATATGATGAAGATGTACAATATGTACGGCATGGATCCGTCTATGTTCGGTGCAAACGGACAGACACTCGTATTAAATGCCAACAATGATCTGGTTAAATATATCGTTGACCATAAAGACGGTGAGAACACTCCTGTTTTCTGTGAACAGCTCTACGACTTAGCATTACTGAGCCACGCACCGCTGACACCGGAGCAGATGACAAACTTCATCGCAAGAAGCAACAAAATTATGGAACTGCTTGCCAAATAATATATTTTGAAGTATTATTATAGGTAATCAGGTAAATTGCCGCATTCGGATTTTCCCGATGCGGCAGTTTTTCTGTAATCCATTGCAATTGAGGAGGAAAATATGTCATCATACGATAATAGATACAATGACATCGATGACGAACCGGATTTTGATTACGTCAATGATGATTACGGCTTTGATATAGACGATGATAAAGAACCGTCTGCCCGTACTTCTACCGGAGCTTCCAAAAATCACAAAAAGAAAAAGGCTTCAAAACCGGTAACAATCTGGTCAGAAATTTTCAGTTATATTAAAATTTTAGCTGCTGCTGTGATTATTGCATTTGTATTTACGCAGTATATTATTGTCAACGCAGAAGTTCCTACCGGTTCTATGAAAAATACAATTATGGAGCATGACCGTTTAATCGGTTTTCGTCTTGCCTATTTATTTGATGAGCCAAAACGCGGCGATGTCGTGATTTTTAAGTATCCTGATAACGAAGAACAAAATTATGTCAAAAGAATTATCGGCACACCCGGTGATGTTGTCCAGATTAAAAGCGGACATGTTTATGTAAACGGTGAAGAACTTTCAGAAGACTATTTAAAAGAACCGATGGCAGAATCTGAAACGGAAGAAACGTATGTTGTCCCGGAAGGCCACTATTTTATGATGGGCGACAACCGCAACTCCTCTCTTGATTCGCGCTACTGGAAAAACACTTACGTTGCGAAAGATAAGATTCTTGCCAAAGTCATTTTCCGGTATTACGACGGTTTCAACGGAAAAATTGATTTTAGCCTGATTCATTAAACAGCTTTACGCGATAAATTTTAAAAATTACATAAGAATAAAAAATATGCATTCAATTGTTGAATTATCACTTTTGATTTGCATATTTTTTTATTGCTCCGGCCATACTAATTCATGCAACGCAAAAACAAAATGCAAAACAAGGAGGCAAAATCCTCTGCTCCTGCTTAGGGCAGAAATGCGAGTAAACTCGCATACGATTTTGCTTCGCAAAACAAGGAGGATTGTATGGCTCAATTAGATTGTAATGTTAAAAGCTGCTGCCACAATGAGGATAACTGCTGCTGTTTAAGTTCTATCGAGGTAAATGGCTCTAATGCCTGCAACTGTGAAGACACCTGCTGCGGAAGTTATTTCGAGGACAAGTCCGGTGAGAAAAACAGCGCCCAGACACCGCATGTTTCCTTATCGATTGCATGTCAGGCAACCAACTGCATGTATAACGATGATAAGGTCTGTCACGCTGACCATGTCGATATTTCCGGTATCCGCGCAACAGCCGCTGACGAAACCGTCTGCGCAACTTTTCAGGAAAAGTAGGAAAATATCTGCAAAATGTAGATTTATATGAGGGGAATTTTTTATGAAGAATTTTTTTATGGTGGGCTTTGGCATATGTTATGTATGTTTTAAAATTTTTGCATTAAATCGCAAAGCCGGACACACCGTTTAAAAGAGCAGGCAGCTATCCGATATTGTTTTGATAAATGATATCGGACAGTCTGCCTCTATACGCTGTGATAGCTGTTGTAATTCTATATTTAACGCAGGTGCTGCATACATCACATACGGCAGAAACCCGCAGACATTGTTATTCGAATGTATAAATCTCACACTTCCGGTTCACCAGCCCATTTTTAAAGACCAGCACATGCTCCTTATATGTGATTGAATCCTTGGCATACATAAATGGTTCTTCCCTGTAAAGCAGACACGCCTGTCCTTTTTGTAAAAATGAATTCATGGCATTTTCTGCTTTCTGATGAACCTTTTTATAATGCTGTTTCTCCTGCTCTTTAAAGGTTCTTTGCGGATAGCCTGCCGAAATTGCTCTCATATCCGCAATGATTTTATCCACGAACCGGCTGTGTGCCTTTTTATGAAACATTCTGGCAAGCACATTACACTGAAAAGCCGTCGGTTTTCTTTGATAATGTTCAAGCTTTGCAGACATCTTCTTATCGCCGACATTCTCTGCTGTTTCAATCAGATACCGGACTGCTTCCGGATAAACAGAATCCGGATATGGCACATAATACTGCTCCGGCACCGACCTGAATTTCTTAATCGGCGGGAAGTCCGCAAGCTGCATAAAAATCAATTCCTGCTCTGTGCAAAAATCTTTTCCCAGATAACGATACTTATCCCGGATATCCGCGAACTGATATTCCAGCTGGCGCAAATACTCATATCCTTTCACCCAGAAATGTCCCATGCAGCCGTAATCAAAACAGGTTGTCTGCATATGCAGATTGGTAAAACGGATTGTAAACCGGTTCTCTCCGCTCTGATTGACTATCAGCATATATCCGTTATCATCATGGACAATACTTGCCGTCTGTTCACATTCAAGCTCTTTGTATGAGCCGGTCATGACAGATTGTTCAAAAACAAAATAGCTTTCAACCGCATCATTCATCAGATAGGCGGCATAAATATCTTTTTTGCCTTCCATGTGAATCGGTTCAAATACACTCAGTTCAAAAACCTGAGCCAGCTTAAAAAATTCTTCCGGCATATCTTTTGTCAATCCGTCCAGACAATTCTTATACTGTTCTATGTTATCCGTCATCTTTTCTCTCCCGGTTTGCTGCTCATTCATTTACTTTGCCTTCTTCTCTCTCCGTATAAAAAGACAGACACATAAAACGGCAAAAACCACTGTTGCAGCTATCAGCACCGGCCATACAGGGATTGGACAGACACTTGCCCCTATAAGTTTCAGTCCCTGATAGAGAGTATATACCCCAAATACAGAGAATATTACGAATGCAAGTGTATTGAGCAGTCCGTCCGGAGTCTTGCTCTTTAAAAGGTAGCCGACTAACATACCAAGAATATCTGCTGCGAAAAGTCCGAGTGAACAGCCAATCCACACAATAAGCGCTGCGCTCATCCCTTCATTTGCACCAAAGGTTATAGCCGTAAGCTGTGTCTTATCACCAAGTTCTGCTACAAAAAATGTACAGAAAACCGCAAGCGGTGCAAACTTAATTTTTGTTTTGCCCCCTTCTTCTTCCTCATCGTCATCATCACCGGCAATCGTTGATGTGGCAAAATAAAGAAATGCAAGTGCTGCAATTGTCTTTATGAGCCAGTCCGGAATAAATTCACTGATCAGCCCGCCTGCAAGAACTGCCAGACCGTTTAATACAAGAATTGCGGCAGCTGTTCCTAATATAATATCTCTTAACTTATATTTAGAAGTAAGCGCAATAAGCATCAGCTGGGTTTTATCTCCCATTTCCGCTATAAATTCAGTAAAAAATACTTTTAAAAATAGCAGCATTTGTATGCTATCTCCTTTATCTTATTATGATGTAAACTGCATATGCTGCGTAAAATGCAACCATGCAGATTCCTTCGACTCTTCCGATTTTCTTTTTTGTCCCTGCAAATATCCATACACACACCGTAAATACAATCAGCACGCATAAATCAATAATATTTTCCGTGATGATGCTCACCGGGCTGATTGCCGAAGCCATGCCAAGTACCATAAGGATGTTAAATACATTTGAACCAATCGCATTTCCAAGCGCCATATCGACTTCATCCTTTTTGGCAGCGACGATTGAGGTCACAAGTTCAGGAAGGGATGTTCCTATTGAAACGATTGTAAGTCCAATCAGTGTCTGGCTCATTCCCAGATCACCGGCTATTCTCGCCGCAGCATCAACGGTTATATCACCGCCGACCGCAATGGCCGCTGCACCGCCAACGATGAAAAGAATACTAAGCGGCACTGAAATCAGTTTGATGTCTTCATCTAAACCGCCCTCTATCTCAACTTTCCTGCCTTCCCTGCTTGCTTTTAATGCAATTTTAATCATATAAAAAATATAGCCTGCAAAGAATCCCAATAATATTACGCCGTCAAGATGTCCGAGTGTCATGCCGGATTTGTCGCCCAGTCCGATAATTCCTAAAAGCATTAAAAGCGCTGCACATATGAGTGAAAGCGGAATATCCCGTTTTATGGTTTCTTTTGCAACATTGACTGTTGCCAATACTGCACACACACCAATTACAACCATCAGGTTAAATATATTGGAACCGACTACATTACTGACCGCAAGCTCATTATTGCCTGTAAGTGATGCTGATACACTAACCGCTGTTTCCGGAAGTGATGTTCCCATTGCAACAATTGTAAGTCCGATAATGATAGACGGAACATGCAGTCTTTTTGCTACACTTGAACTTCCCTCTACGAAAAGTCCGCTCCTTTAATCAGCAGTACAAAGCCTATTACGAGAAATACAAGTACAAGCGCAAATGGGGCATTGTTAATAAATTTTTCCATATTTTCCTCCTTTTTCCATAACCGTGTGCCAGCCGAAATCTCTGCTCTTATAAGTATATTCGGCAGATAAAGACTCATGTATATCAATGCCCGCCCGTATATAACACATAAGCTGTTCACCGATATACATGAGTCTCATTATTTAAGATTTGCCAGATTATACTCTTTAATATAATCAGGATGTTGACAAATCACACTTTCGCGCTAACTACTCCCTCATGGAATATTAAGTTACTTGATAAAGATTATCAAATACATTGAGGTTTGTCAATAAAATTCGACATTTTCGCACAAACTATTTTTCCCCAATGTTATATCACCACTCCATTGCAGTGATCAATTTCATGCTGAATTATCTGTGCCGTAAATCCGCTATACTTTCCATGCTGCGGTTTAAAGCTGCTGTCAAGGTAATCCACCTCTATTTCTTCATATCTCACACAGGCTCTGACTCCATCCAGCGATAAACAGCCTTCTTCCGTCTTATACTCGCCGGACTTTTGGGTTATAACGGGATTTACCATTGCAAACTGGAACGGACCTGCCGCCACTACAATGACTGATTTATTCACGCCTATCATATTGGCTGCCATTCCGACACATGTTTCCCTGTTGGCTCTTAACGTATCAATCAAATCCGTCACAACCTGTTTGTCTGCTTCTGTCGCAGGCTGTGCTTTTCTTGCAAATATATATTTCCCTTTTACAATTTTTTGAACCATATTTCTACCTTCTATTCCTTACATTTCTTTAAATTTTTTGACCTATCACGACTTTCATTACCAAAAGAACAGGCACTTTTAATAAAACTTCGCTATCTCCGAAACGCTCTTTCTTTTAGGCATCTGCACGTCCTTTGCACCATATCCGACCGCAATCACAGATACTACCTGCTCATTTTCCGGCACATCAAGGAAATTTCTTATTGCTTCACCGTCACGAATTCCCATAATCAGTGTATCAAGCCCCAGTTCTTTCGCTTTAAGCACGAAATTTTCATTTTGCAGACCAAGGTCATAGTAGCCCCAGCCATTGCCACATTCATTAACCGGCTCACCGGATAATCTGTCAAATCCAACGCAGCCTTTTACAAATGTTGCTACAACAAGTGCCGCTCCCTCGGCATTCTTCTGATTAAATTCTGGCAGACACTTCTGTCTGAATTCTTCAATTTTTTCATCTGATAAAATGCAGTAATATCTTGATGTCTGTAAATTCTTCCATGAAGGAGCCAGTATCGCCGCATTGATAATTGTTTCAACCTGCTCCTTTGTAACCTTTTTTGCCGCATCGTAATTTCTCATACTTCTTCTGTTATTTAATACATTTTGTAATTCCATAATGTTCTCCATTTCTAATACTCTTTATCAATACTGCCTTCTATTCCATAAATTTTCTTAAATCTTTCGATATCTGCCGCCGTTTTCACAAGCATAATATCTTCTATCTTTCCGGTATGAATATCCTTAAACCCAGCCACCTGCTCACCTGTGCATATACTGGTTTTAATTACAGGTTTCATACGCTCTTTATCATATGAATACGTTTTTGCTTTCTTTTTAAATAAACCCATATGCTTTATCACTCACATTCTATGTATATTTTTGTCCCAGAAACTAAGAAGCCGATACTATCCGCTGTAAAAATGCTTCCATAATATCTAAAACTTTATCGCTGAAAAATTCACTTCCGCCGTGGTCCGCACCTTCTAGCATATATAACTGTACCTCTTTATGATATTTCTTTAACGCCTCATACACAACCACACTGACTTTTGGATTAATTATACGGTCTTTTGTTCCGTGAAACATTAATACCGGCGGCAGTGAAACATTTTCACTGATATTACACTCCACCGACATTTTCCTGCAAAGTTCAGGATTATGGTGCAAATATCTCCGCTAACATACATCTGATTCGCATCTGTCTTGTATTCTTTAGCGTGCAGCTTTACATATCTTATCGCATTTCTTGTATCTACAGCCTGTGCCGGAAAAGGCGCAATCCCGGAGTAACGATACTCAACTGCACATATACGATACAAGGATATGTTTCATCACTTTCTTTAGTGTTTCTCGTCTGCGGTGTGATAATGTGCAAATGCAGTGTCGTGCCATCTATATGCGCATATTCCACATTTGAATGTTTCTTTAATGCCTCTATCGGTATTTTCTTTATCTGCGCATGTTCATTATATGTATCAGAAAACGGTTCTATCAATTCAGCTTTTCCCATAACCTGTATGCTTTTCAGACTGCCAAATCCATCATACTTATCATAAATGGCAAGACATACATTTTCGTTTTTCTCCAGACCGATAAATTTCTGTCCGCCTTCTCAAATTGCTCATGTGTCATAAAAACGCCTCCATTTCCCAGCAATTTTATCCTATATTATTAAAAATTTCTATATATATTATTGTAAGCTGTTTTGTTTAAATTTGCAATCCGACTCTGCTTATTAAAACGCCGGACGATCCGCATTAAATACAAAATCAATTCCTAACTGCTTATGAACTCTTTTTCCTAAGATATAAAAAAGTTACTCTGACAAATAATCATCAGAATAACTTTCTCTTATTATTTAGTAAACTGGAAATTAAAATTTACTATATTCTTAATCAAATTCCACCACATACTTTCCACCTTTAATATCATATCTGTTTGCTTTAGATATCAAAAATGTCTCTCTATATAAATAATCCTAGTGATTCATACCCCCTTTGCCTGTGCAATATACATATAATGAAAAGTCTCATCGTTTCTCTTATTCTAATTTTTGTACCACCTTTTCTTCTATCTTCACATTTCTAATTAGATTGTCTAAAGTATTAAGATGTTCTATAACACTTTTTACATCATGACGATCAAATTCTTTTTGTTCATCCTCATAATGTGTACCCTTATTAAGGATTCTCCAATTGCTTTCTTCTTTCAAGCAAACTAATTCAGAATGTATATCATCCATACCTGTAATTCCTTTTGTTTTTTTAATCAATCCATCTACAATAGAACTCAAATCAGGAATACTCTTAGGACTACGCATGCCAATTGAAATCATTCCATTTGGTGTCTTAGCAATCACATTCCATAAATTATATGATATACACTCCATTGCTTGACGACACTTCGATGCAGAGTCTTTAATCTCATTTTCCTCATATTTTTTCTCTGCTGCATCCAATGGAGCTTTTGCATCAGAATATTCTGCGACAACGCCTCTCTCTTCTAATGAATCTGCAGGTATAAACTTATATGTTATAGCATCTCTGTTATATCGTTGCTTTCCAAGTTTATCTTGTAATTTAAAAATAAACTGTTCTCCATGTGTCGACAAAATAATCTGAACATTACGAAAATCTTCATGATTTATTAACAAATCTGCAATGCCATTTCTATGATCATCATCTATAGCATTTACAATATCATCGAACACAATAAAATTCAAATTGTCGTGTATTGCCTTAGCTAAAAGTATAGATAAACCAAGAATTTTTATATGTCCTTCGCTTAGTACCTGTAGTGCCTCTGCGCTACTTCCATCCCTAAATGTAAGCATTAATTTATCAAAATTTGCATTAGGTAATATAATTTCCTTAATTTTTTCAAAATCTGCATCATCTTGATTTATAGTATTATAATAATTTATAATTTTTTCCTCTAAATTTTTTGATATTTTGTTTGGCAATTCATTATTGTATGAAATAATACTACTAATCACCTTATTATATGCTGTAATTATTCCTTGATTAAAATTACATAAACTTTTTTCTTTTTGTATCTTATTTGAAATTTCTACACTTTGCTCATCAAACTCCTTAATTTCTTTTTCTAACGCTTTAACCTGCTGCTCTTTTTCATTTATCTGCGTTTTGAATGTCAGTAATTGATTATTCAATTCACTAATATTTTTTACCTGTTCATCATATGACTCATTATTTCTTTGAGCAGTAGCATTATATATATTAATTTCATTCAATGCCAAAGTATCATCAATTTTATTAATTTTATCACACAAAGTTCTCCATTTTTGCATTTTCTCACTCATTGTTCTGATTTCATCAGTATCAAGAAAAACCATATCATTCACTTCAATATGTAGCAATTGAATCAACTGGGTATTTTTCTCTACAAAAGCAATCACTTTTTGAAAATATACTTTTATATTTTTTGAACAATCACTAATATTCCTCTGTATTGTTTCCAATTCTGAAAACGATTTTAGTTGCTCTTTAGCATAAGTATAAGGGTTTCTTATTACATCCTTAATAGGGGTACCACACGCTGGGCAAGTATCTTTTTCCTGAAGATTTACTATAGCCTCATATAAAGTTCTATAATTAACTTGAATTGCTTTATTAGATAAACTATTTCTATAATCGGTTAATTTTATAAATTCCTCTCTAATTTCTTTTATGATGTATTTTAATTCATTTATTTTTTCCCCGAAAGTAATTCTTTATAATTTTTGTCTCGTTCAGCAATTTTTAATGATAATATTCCAGTTTTAGGATTTTGAAGATAGTCCAAAGCTACGTCTAACTTTGTAATCTCTGGTTTTTCGATTTTTCTAATTATCTTTTGGCATAAATCTTGAATATTTTTCAATTCTTCCTCAAATTTACTCTTCTGACTTTCCTTGGCAACTCTAACAGCTTTTCTTTCCTTAAATGCATCTTCCGTCAAAGATTTTACCTGTAAATATTTCTCATCAAAATTAGTAGTAAATCCCTGAACAAAATCATTAAATTCAGATAATCCAAATAATGCTGAAATTCTTTCACTTTGATTTTTCGAATTTAAAACACTTATATGTGAAAAATCTGAAATTCTGTTTTTTTCGACAAATGCAAACCTATATAAATCATAATCAGCCGATACCCTACCTTCTGTATCATCATCATATATACATATAATATTAGGAGCCTTTCCCTTTTTAGTCGATGTATTCTTTATATAAACAGACAACTTTATCTTATTAGCATCAGCTTCCTGAATAATATTGAGCAATCCATATTCAAGTGCCTCACTAAAACTTGATTTGCCCGAACCATTGGGTCCATATAGAAATACATACTTCTTATTCAAATTAAAATCTCTACTAACTGCAAATCCTCTAAATGATTCTACTGAAAGTTTTTTCAATCTTTTTATTCTTTTTGAATCCTTTTTTTCTCCAAACGTCAATGTTTCCAATTCCTTATCACAAACACCCTCTTTTTCATTAACATATTCAACAAATTTATTTGCCCTTTTACCGCCAGCCGTTCCTCCTGCTTCTATAAGTTCATCATAGTGATTTAATATAATGTTTATAACAGATATATCATACTCATTCAAATCATCTATATTCAATGTTTCACACCAGTTTTTTAATTCATTTCTTATAACTTCATTCATCTTACCGTTCTCCCTTAATAAATTAATCCACAGCTCCTTAACATAGTTGTTACATTTAGCCAACAGTAGCAGTTCTTAACCTTCATATTCTTTGTTTACTAATAGTTTCCGTTTTTCTTCAAAATACTTTGTACTATTTTCAAGAAATCTCTCGGATACTCTTTCGCTAAAATCTCTATATCATCCACATATCTGATACATAGAACATTTCTCTTTAAAAGCTCCTGGTCAAACTCATTCAGGTAAATATTTTCAATAAAAAGATAAATTTCTACTCTGTGACAAACCTTTCTTTCTGTCGATAATTACCCTATTTTGCATTACTCCACTTTTAGATAACAATTGTACGCTATGCTACCCCCGTTTACCTTTTATATGCCTGCAGAACAGTTTTCTGAAGATTTCATCTGCTATATTGCACTTTTGCACTCTATTTAGACAATAGCCATAACTACTATCTTTGAATAATGGCTCATATATTGACATTAGCTGCCATGTTATTGCCTGATGGTAGTTCTTTACTCCATTTACCATGTCCGCTTTTGTTTAAACCTGTTTTTACTATACCCCTTTTTAATCCCCCTCTAAATTTTGCTGCCGAATCCTATATTTTCCATACTTAAATTCTTAATTTTACCTATTTTTACCTTTTTAACCATAAAATCCTGCAATTTAACATTTCATTTAAAAAGGACAGGCACTTCTGCACCTGTCCTCCAATCCAGAAATCTTAAATTTTATACCCCCGAATATGCCGAAAACCCTGCATCTATCGGCAGTATGACGCCGGTAACGGCGCTTGCCGCACGGTCATCACACAAAAAGAATACGCCGCCTAACAGCTCATTGCTTTCTACAAACCGCCCTGCCGGCGTTCCCGCTAAAATCTTTTGGGAACGGGCTGTCGGCTGTCCGTTTTCGTCAAATAAAAGTGCGCGGTTCTGATTGGACACTAAAAATCCGGGCGCAATGGCATTGCAGCGGATTTTGCTTCCCGCAAAATGTGTGGCAAGCCACTGGGTTAAATTGCTGACTGCCGCTTTTGCACCCGAATATGCCGGAATTTTAGTCAGCGGTATATACGCATTCATCGAAGAAATATTTAAAATATTTCCCGACTGCTTTTCTACCATATCCTGTGCAAAAATCTGTGTCGGAATCAACGTTCCCTGAAAATTCAGCCGGAATACAAAATCCACCCCTTCCGTATCCAAATCAAAAAACGTGGTCTGTCCTTCTTTTGCTTCATGCTGGTATTCATTATCGGTTGTTGCGCGCTTGTTATTGCCGCCTGCACCGTTAATGAGAATATCACATTTTCCCAAATCCTCTAAAATGCGGGCATGTACCACTTTTACCTGCTCTGCTTCCAACACATTTGCCGCATATCCCTCACATACAAATCCTTCATTTTTTAATTCTTCTGCCAGTTTTTTTACCTTATCTTCATTCAAATCCAGTGCCGCTACTTTTGCGCCTGCCTGTGCAAATGCTCTTGCCATATCGCCGCACAGCACACCGCCCGCTCCCGTAACCACAACCACTTTTCCCGTAAAATCTGTTTTTAACGGCAATTCTAACACATTTTTCTCCCTTCCGGCTGTTTTATGATTTTTACCTTCCTTTTTTGTTATCCTGCACATTTATTGCATTTTTTATTACGGTTCTGTTATGCTTTTTGCTCTCTTTCCGCTCTACTTCTCTATCGTCCCGCCGTTTGCTTCAATAAGTCCGTTGACATAGGCCGTTCCAAGCGCCCTGTCATACAGTCCGTACCCCGGCTTTCCTGTTTCGCCCCAGATCATTCTGCCGTGGTCCGGTCGAAAATATCCGGTATACCCTGTTTCTACAAGTGCCTTGACTATTTGATTCATATCCAGACTGCCCTCACGGCTTAAATGACCTGATTCTTCAAACGAAGTGTCCGGCAGAATTTTTACATTTCTTAAATGGATAAATGCGATACGGTTCATGGACGAATATTTACGCACCAGCGCCGGTACATCATTTTCCTTTGAACTACCAAGAGAACCTGTACAGAAACACAATGCATTGGACGGGCTGTCTACAATAGACAGATAGCGGTCAATATTTTTTTCACCGGTAATCACACGCGGCAGTCCGAATATCGGATACGGCGGGTCGTCCGGGTGAAGTGCCATTACTACGCCACATTCCTCTGCCACGGGAATCACACGTTTCAGAAAATATTCAATATTCTGCCAAAGCCCTTCCTCACCCAGCTCGGAGTAGGCACGAATTAAATCACGGACTTCATTTTGCGTATAACTTGCATCCCAGCCCGGAAGATGAATGTCATCTTTTAACGGGTCCAGTCCTTTCATCTGCTCCCAGTACATAACAAGACTGGTTGAACCGTCCTCTGCCATTTTGTCAAGCTGTGTTCTTGTCCAGTCAAACACCGGCATAAAATTGTACGTAATACACTTAATTCCATACTTTGCACAACGGCGGACAGATTCGCAGTAATTTTGAATATGCTGCTCTCTTTCCAGTTTTCCGAGTTTTATTTCTTCGGTGACCGGAATGGACTCCACCACATCAAAAATCAACCCGTGTTCCCTGCATAATTCTGTCAGATGCCGGATACTTTCTTCCGGCCACACTTCGCCCGGTTTCACATCATATACTGCCGATACAATGGAACGCATGCCCGGAATCTGCCGGATATACTCCAGTTTTACCGGGTCGCTTTCCCCATACCAGCGAAATGAACTTTTCATAAATACATTTCTCCCTTCTGTCTGATCAACTACATACAGTATTGCCCATTTAAGAAGGATTATTACAAAAATAAAGGCAGTAAGCAGACCCGCCTAAACAACGGTTTTCTGCTTACTGCCTTTTTGTATTTATCATAGTAATAAATATTATACTCTTGAGAGATATTCTCCTGTACGGGTATCAATCTTAACGGTATCGCCCTGATTTACGAATAACGGAACTAAAATCTTAGCGCCTGTTTCAACGATAGCAGGCTTTGTAGCACCTGTTGCTGTATCACCCTTAACACCAGGTTCAGACTCTGTGATCACAAGTTCTACGGTAATCGGCGGTTCGATAGCGAATACGTTGCCGTTATGTGAACATAACTTAACCATTTCGTTTTCCTTAACGAACTTCAATGAATCACCAACATTCTCCTTGCTTAAAAGCAATCTGATCATATGTTTCTGTATCCATGAAGTTGTATAAATCGCCGTCAGCATATAAATACTGATATTCTTTTCTTTCAATGTGCAAAGTGTGAACTTTTCTGTCGGTCTGAAAGACTTTTCTACAACACCGCCACTCACGATATTCTTTAACTTTGTTCTAACAAATGCTGCACCTTTGCCCGGCTTTACGTGCTGGAACTCTATAATCTGCCAGATTGCATTATCCATTTCAAGTGTAATGCCATTTTTAAAATCTCCTGCTGTTACCATTCTTTGGTATACCTCCTATAATAATCAATAACTTATATAATTCTATAATAAATTGCCGGTTTTGGCAACCACTTTTACTAAAAGTCATGCCATGCCGCAAAATGTCGCTTTTTACGCTTTCTTCTCTGCCATATCCTTAACCGCTTCAAGCGCATATAAATAGCCTTTCAGCCCCAGTCCTACAACCTGTCCGTTACATACCGGAACGGTAACGGAAGTATGACGGAATTCTTCTCTGGTATGCACATTGGAGATGTGGACTTCAATCTTTGGAATATCCGCAACCGAAGCCAGCGCATCGCGCACGGCATAGCTGTAATGTGTAAATGCACCCGGATTAATGATAATGCCGTCTGCCTTTTCAAAATAAGCCTTCTGAATCCGGTCGATTAATCCGCCCTCATAATTGCTCTGGAACACTTCTACTTCAACGCCAAGCTCCTGTGCCTTTTCTTCAATCATTTTTACCAGCGTGTCGTAATCCTGATTGCCGTAAATGCCTTTTTCACGGATTCCCAAAAAATTAATATTTGGTCCGTTTAATACTAATATCTTCATGCTTCCCTTTTCTCCTTTAAAATATTCTCATACATTTCATCAAAACTTCTGCCGTCCGTGTCAATAATCACCTCGGCAGCATCTAAATAATCCGAAAGCCGCATATCCATAAGGTGTGTAATCTTTTCACGGATATTGCCGCCTGCAAGCAGCGGTCTTGTCGTATCTCCCGCAAGGCGCTTTGTCAGTTCCTCCACCGATGTCCGCAAATACACGACCGTACCCAGTTTTTTTAACAACTCCCTGTTTTCCGGCTTTAGCGGAAGTCCGCCGCCGACCGACACTACAGTATTGTGTCTGGACTTAATTAAATCTTTGACAATTTCTGTTTCCAGTTCCCTGAAATACGGCTCGCCGTTTTCACTGAAAATGTCATTGATACTTTTCTTTTCTTTTTCTACGATGAGCGCATCCGTGTCGCAAAAATCCATTTTTTTATTTTTTGCAATCCACGTACCGAATGTGGTTTTACCGCAGCCCATAAATCCTATCAATATAATATTGTCCAACATTTTTCTTAACTTTCTTATTCTGAATTTTCTGTTTTAACCTTTTAGTATAACCTGCCGTTTCCGGCCGGCCGGCTTTCTATCCCAGCTTCTTCTGCATATTTTCATATACTTTCCGGATATTTTCTTTACTTACTTTTATATCATTCCAAAGTTCAAATGCACTGACCCCCTGATATAACAGCATTTTCAAGCCGTTGTAAGCAGGCTTGCCCTGCGCCTTCATCAGCTTCATAAATTTTGTTTCTGCCGGATTATAGATAATGTCCACACCTACAGCCGCTCTCTTGTAAAAATCCTCATCCTCTATGACTGCATCATCACAATTCGGATATAAACCGACACTGGTTGTCTGAATGACCACATAATTTCCCCCGGTCAGCTTTCCGTAATCCGAAAGCTTCATGGCATATGCCGCCTTTGACTGCAAATGGCGGTTTACATCCTCTGCAATCACTGCCGCTTTTTCTTCCGTGCGGTTTAAAATGGCAACTTCTTTTGCGCCTTTGCTGACACATAAAAAGGCAATAGCTCTTGCCGCGCCGCCTGCACCGAGTAAAATCACAGGACTGTCCTTTAACTCAACCTGTTCTTCTTCCAGTTCGCGCTCCAGTCCCAAAATATCTGTATTATAGCCTTTATAGCCGTGTTCCGTGCGCACCAGCGTATTGACCGCACCAATCGCTTCTGCCAGCGGGTCGACACTTTCCAGCGCTCCAATGACTTCCTGTTTATGCGGCACGGTTACATTTAATCCTAAAATGTCTAATGCGTGGGCGCCTTTCACAGCAGTATCAACCGCACCCTTTTCCACCTTAAATGTCGTATAAACCATGTCTATTCCGCACAAATCTGCCAGCGTATTGTGAATGACCGGTGAAATAGAATGTCCTACCGGATTGCCAATCAGTCCGCATACTCTTGTTGTTCCTTTAATTTCTCCCATATCTTTTCCTTTCTTGCTTCTTATAAAAATGCAGGACAATTTTTTCCAGATACCGCTTTAATACAATCTGAATCTCCTCATGCTTATCAATCGGCTTGACGAGAATTGTCATCATGCCTGCGCGGTTTGCCCCCCAGACATCCGTGAACAACTGGTCACCGACAAAAAATGTCGTATTGACATCTGTCTTCATACATTCCATAGCTTTAATATAATTCTTTGGGGACGGTTTTTTCGCATCACTGACATATTTTGAATGAACCGCCTCTGCCAGCGGTCTGACACGCGGCTCTTTATTATTGGAAATGATACAGGTATCGTATCCTGTCTTTCTTAACCGTTCAAACAGCGCTACCGCCCGCTCCGTCACCGGTGCGCCGTGTTCTACAAGGGTATTGTCCACATCAAAAACAATCCCCCTGTATCCTTTTTTATAAAGTTCCTCATACGGAATCTCATATGCCGAATCCACGTAGTCATCGGGATAAAATCTTTTTAACACAAAAATCTCCATTCCTAAAATAATCTGTTTTATTTTAAAATCTTCTGAATCTCCGCCATAAAGGTATTGACATCTTTAAATTCACGGTAGACGGAAGCAAAGCGTACATATGCCACCTCGTCCAAATCTTTTAATTTCTCCATAACGATTTCTCCAATCACCTTGGCAGGAATTTCTTTTTCTCCCATATTATAAATCTGCGTTTCAATTTCATCAACCATTGCATTAATCCGGATCAGCGACACCGGGCGCTTATGACAGGAACGCACAATACCGGCTGTCAGTTTTTCCCTGTCGTAAGGTTCTCTGTTGTTATCTTTTTTTATCACTATTAACGGCATGGATTCCACTTTTTCATAGGTCGTAAAACGCTTGCCACAGGCATCACACTGGCGGCGTCTGCGGATAGCGCTGTCATCTGTCGGCCTGGAATCTATAACCTTTGTATTATCTTTACCACAAAACGGACATTTCAAAACCGTTACCTCCAAACATAAAAATATACATTTATTTTAATGAAATATCTGTCTGCGGTCAATACAAAATTGGATATTCTTAGCAGTATAAATGAACGCCAGCAGGCAATCATTAATGATGAAATACATTTTTTAAGGAGGACTAACGTGGCTGGTTATAAAGTTGAAATCTGCGGTGTAAATACCGCTGCTCCCACTCTTAAAACGGAGGAAAAGAATTGCTGTTAAAAAATCAAAATGGGGATACACAGGCACGCGAGCGTTTTATTAACGGAAATCTGCGCCTTGTTTTAAGCATTGTCCAGCGTTTTTCACAAAGCAGTGAAAATATTGACGATTTATTCCAGATTGGCTGTGTCGGCATGATTAAAGCAATTGATAATTTTGATATTTCACAGGGCGTACAATTCTCAACCTACGCCGTTCCCATGATTATTGGGGAAATTAAACGGTACCTGCGGGACAGCAATCCAATCCGTGTCAGCCGTTCTCTGCGTGACACTGCATATAAAGCCATTTACACGAAAGAAGCCCTTACCAGACAACATCAGAAAGAACCGACCGTAACAGAAATTGCCGATGAAATCGGCGTATCCAAAGAAGATATTGTTCTCGCCATGGAAGCTATCCAGTCGCCGGTTTCCTTATATGAACCGGTCTACTCCGAGGGTGGCGACACGCTTTATATTATGGATCAGGTCAGTGACAAAAAAAACAAAGAAGAAAACTGGGTACAGCATATCGCCCTGCATGAAGCTATGGAACACCTCGATACGCGCGAACGCCGCATTATCAACATGCGTTTTTTTGAGTGTAAAACCCAGATGGAAACCGCAGAAGAAATCGGTATTTCACAGGCACAGGTCAGCCGCCTTGAAAAAAACGCACTCAAATCCATGAAAAAATACCTCTCATAGTTTTAAGGATTTTTCACTTATTTTTGCATATAATAACACAGAGCTTTCCAACGGAGTTTTTATGCGAATCTGTGAACTGCATAACAAGCAGGTTATCAATACCTGTGACTGCAAAATTTTAGGCTGTGTGGCAGACGTTGAATTCAATGAATGTACAGGCTGCATTAAATCGCTGATTGTTCCCGGTCCCGGAAAACTGTTCTGCCTTTTCGGGCGGGAAATCGAATATGTCATTCCGTTTTCCTGTGTGCGCTGTATCGGTCCGGATGCCGTTCTGGTAGAAGTAAATGTCGAAAAAATCATAAATAAATGCACATAAACATTGAAAACATTTTCTCTATGCCTTAAAATATATGATATCAGGGCTGCAAAGTATTTCACCCACATGAGCTTGCTCATAGGTGGGTGAAATACCTTGCAACCCACCCCAATATGAGCATAAAAGTGGGATGACAGTCCCACGATATGCGAATATTGGGTAGGATTGTGAGAGTGCGCAGCACGGAACAATCCGTAGATATCAGGGTTGGAAACTTGGGATTCCAACATCAAATATAGGTATATTTTGTATTGCCAGCCGGCAGACATAAGCTGATGCTTGCCGGCTGGAGAATTGGAGAAGGTTATGAGTGATAAATATGTTGCATATGCCGGAAGCTATACGCATGAATCCAGCAAAGGAATCCATATTTACGATATGGATGTAGAAAAGGGAAGAATTACGGAGCGAAAGGAAGTCCAGATCGACAATCCTTCTTATCTGGTATTATCCCACAGCGGAAAATTTTTATATTCTATCTGTGACCGCGGTGTTGCCGCTTACAAAATCGAAGCAGACGGTGATTTAACTTTAATCAATGTTCATACCATTAATGGTATGCGCGGGTGCCATCTGACTTTAAATAAACAGGATACATTTTTAATCGTTTCCGGCTACCACGATGGAAAAATTACCGTATTACATATCAATGAAGACGGCTCTGTCGGTAAAATTGCCGATGAAGTTTTTCATAAAGGTATCGGCAGTGTTGCCGAACGCAATTTCCGTCCGCATGTAAGCAGTTCTGTCTTTACCCCGGACGAAGAACTTTTATGTGTGTGTGATTTGGGCATTGATCAGATTAAAATTTATGAATTTAACCATACAACCGGTAAATTAAAGCTGTACGACATTATCCGTTCCCAGTTAGAATCTGCACCGCGTCAGATGACTTTCAGCCCGGACGGCAGATTTGCCTATGTCGTATGTGAATTAAAAAATTATATTAATGTATATTCTTACCACAATTCGGGCGAAAAAGGCCGTTTTGAATTTGTACAGAATATTTTCACCCTGCGCAAGAGCCACAAATCCAACAGCGCCGCCGCCAATCTGATTTTTTCAAATGACGGTAACAACTGTATCTGCTCAAATGCAGGCGATAATACTGTAACCATTTACAAGGTTAACAAGGAAACAGGGGAACTCTATACCCTCTCCTCTCTGCCTGTAAGCGGTGATTATCCAAAGTATATCAGCATGTTCCCAGATAATAAGCATATTTTGTCCATGAATAATGAAGGAAATTCTATTACAATTTTTACCATTCATTTTGACAAGGGACTGATTGTCATGAACGGACCGGAATTAAAGATTTCCAGACCAAATAATTTAGTAATAAAGAAACTTTCATAAATTCGTTTCTGATTCTGACAGACAGGGCAGGAAAGCGGCAGTCTGAAATATCCGAATGGCTCATTTCAGACTGCCGCTTTTATTCATTTAGTATTTTACATCTTTGTAATCTTTTATCTGCACTTTTAGTCTGCACGGCTGTACTTTTCGGACTGGACTTTAATCAGTTCTGCATCATCAAAGTAATTGATTTTCATTGCCGCTTTGACCTCATTTAAAGTCTGCTGTGCTTCTGCGAAAGCCACCTTTGTACCTTCCTGTAAGATATGATATACCTCCGGAATGTCTTTTTCGTACTCATGTCTTCTCTGACGGATTGGTTCTAACTGCTTCTGGAGCACGTTGTTTAAGAATTTCTTTACCTTGACATCGCCTAAGCCACCGCGCCGGTAATGCTCTTTGAGTTCATCCAGATTCTTATAATCCGGTAAGAATTCCTTGAAATCTTCTTCCGTACTGAACGCATCCAGATACGTAAATACGCAGTTGCCTTCAATCTTACCCGGATCTTCCACACGGATATGATCAGGGTCTGTATACATACTCATAACTTTTTTCTTTACATCTTCCGGTGTATCTGAAAGATAAATACAGTTGCCGAGGGACTTACTCATCTTGGCTTTGCCGTCTGTACCCGGAAGCCGGAAACATGCCTTGTTGTCCGGCAGAAGAATCTGCGGCTCGATTAAGGTTTCGCCGTATACCGTTGAACTTTCTGACAATTTCCCTTGCCTGTTCAAGCATTGGTTCCTGATCCCGCCTACCGGCACGGTTGTTGCCTTAAATGCCGTAATATCTGCCGCCTGGCTGATTGATAGGTAAAGAAGCCCACCGGAATGCTGGCTTCAAAATTTCTCATCTGGATTTCTGACTTTACAGTCGGATTTCTCTGTAATCTGGATACGGTTACCAGATTCATATAGTAAAATGTTAATTCTGTAAGCTGTGAAATCTGTGACTGGATAAAGATATTGGTCTTTGCCGGGTCGATGCCTACGGATAAATAGTCTAATGCAACTTCGATAATATTCTGACGAACCTTTTCCGGATTGTCCGCATTATCAGTTAATGCCTGTGCATCTGCTATCATGATAAAGATTTTATCAAACTCTCCTGAGTTTTGTAATTCTACTCGTCTTTTTAATGAACCTACATAATGTCCTAAATGAAGTCTTCCTGTCGGTCTGTCTCCTGTAAGGATTATTTTAGACATTTTTTATTTCCTCCCTGTTGAACGTGTGATGGTGTGAGCTGTGTGATTGATTAGGGCTGTTCCCGCAAACTTTGCGGACTATTCGTCCGCTCGTTTGCTTGAGGGGTTGGCTCCACTATGCTTTGGCTTTTTTGTGGCACTCCCCGCAAACTTTGCGGACTATTCGTCCGCTTGTTTGCTTGAGGTTGGCGCTGTGCCATTCGTAATCTTTCAGATTACTCATGACGGGCGTTCGCCCTATAAAACGAATTATAAAAAAAGTCTTTTGTGAGCAAGCTCCCACAGACTTTTTTTATAATTCGTTTTGCACAGCTCACTGCTATTTCACATTTTACCATAAAAATTGATGGTCTGTCTACCTGCTTTTTGCCCGTATTTGCTGAAATATTCAGTTTTGAATATCTCTATAATTCTTGCAAAATCCTGCTATTTAGTAACAAATTAGTAACAATGTAAAGGTCTTTTTTACTGGTAATATATGGGAATTTAAAAGACTGCCGCCCCGGATATATTCTTTCCGGAGCGGCTAAAAAGACTATTTATCAGCAGCTTGCCTTTTTCAAGAGTGCTTCCTGAAGAACCCGTGAAAAATTAATATTATTCTTTTCCCCATATGTGTTTAACCATGCCGGAATTGATATATTTTTTCTGACCGTTTTTTCGCCGTATTTTTCAGCATACGCATCTATATCTAATACAAGCATACTTATAAAGCTGTCAGCTTCTTCCAGCTTTATATCCTCTTTCCGTAATGTGGGTGTAGGAATATTATTTCCCTCTTCAAGTTCTCCTAATATCCAGCCACTAGCTGCATCTACCCCCATTTCAATAGCGTCTAACAAGTCTTGCCCTTCCGTTACGCAGCCCGGAAGATCAGGCACTACAACTGTATAACCTTTTCTTTCAATACAAGGGGTAAAAATTGCAGGATATACTAATTTCATTAACATCGACCTTCTTTCTATATCTATATTCCCTAACCATTATATAAGCTGTGCAGGACTATTTAAGTCCTGCCTGCTTCAGTATTGAATTTGCCGTTCTTATATCGACATCTCCTCTATGGTTAGGTATCGTTACTTTTCCAGTCTTCGTTGGATGCTTATATTGCATATGCGAACCAACTTGCTTCACTAGATACCAACCGTCGTTCCTCACAAGCTTATCAAGCTCTCTGACAGTCATTTGCTCATCTCCTTCCTTGGTATCTTATCTATAATTATATTATACACACTATGCGCATAATGTCAACACTTTTATGCGCATAGTGTGTATTTATTGTTTGATATAGAAATAACCAACAGATTTATTCCCCTCTACGTGCTTTCGCCTCGTCTGAGTTGTGAATATCTCTGTAAATGTCCCTGTATCTTCCGTAAGACATATATGTTTCCATACCCTCAGGGTCCGGTTCTCTGCCAAGCTCTGCAAGATAAACTTTACGGATATACTCCTTCTGCTGATACTGGGCATATTCATCTGACTGCTTGATGTTGTCGTCAACATATGCCGTCAGATTGTCATCCCACGCTGCATCGTCCGGAATCTGGTTTCTGTAATTCTCCAGCCCTCCGTCATCTGCCGGCCTTCCCAGCAGTTCAATAAATGTACAGTTAATATACCAGTTCTTTTCTTCGTTTGTCATGTGTTCTCCTTCCTCTGTGTTCTTAGCTTCATCGGTATCTTTCACATATCCCACACCAAAGCCTTCACACACTGCGCTTACAATCGTATTTCCAATAGCTTCAAAATTTTCTTCATAAAGGAGCATATCATCTGCATCATCAATAAAACATACCTCCAGCAACGCAGATGATACACCTAAGTTCTTTACCTTATTAATGGCAAGAAAATTTTCCGCCCGGACTCCGCGATTTCTGAATCCCAAAGTTTCCATATTTCGTAAAATAATCTGCTCTGTATTGGTAGTTTCTTCTCTAGGTGTAACATAAATTTCCGTACCGCCGATGTCATCATCACCGCCCTCATCACCTCTGCCGGAATTAAAATGCACTTCGATTACATAATTGCACCCGGAAAAATCCGCCTGAAGTCCCAAACCCCTGTTACAATCCTTAAATGCATTACGCTCATAAGGATATGTAACAACTTCAATGCCGCACGCTTCAAATTTCTCTGCAAGCATACGCACAACACGCACGGTTTCATTTGCTTCCTCGTATCCACAGCCAACGGCGCCGCAGTCCCCGGCACCGTGTCCTGAAATTAAACCCATTCTCATATTACTTGTCCTCGCTTTCAATATTTGCTTTATCTTCTACCTGCTGCTTTAAATTCTTTACAATCGGCTGTAAAAATGGCGGCAGCGTTACACCAATATCCGAGATATTTTCTAAAATAGAAATCAATTCGTTACACACAAGCCAGATTGCAACAATACACGCTACTAAAAATGTAAACGGAACCACAATCCCTACCGTATTCCCTGCATACTGTAATAACGTATCTACTACCACACCAACAACGACTAACAGCCACATACACACCTTTTTGGTAATGCCTTTAATTCCTTTGTAGCTGTTTATGCTCTGTGAGCGATACTTTGCCGCCATTACTCCTGTAAAATAGTCAATTACATTACAGAACACTAGTAATAATACCGGCACTGCTAAAACACCCAATGCGCTCATCAATGCGCCCCATACTGCAATAATAATCATTTTAACTTTTTCCATCGATATTCCTTTCCGTTGCACCGGTGCAACTTTGCTTTTTTGAGGTAAAAAAATAAGACACGAAAGTGTCTTTGTAATAAATGTTTATTTAACTTTTAACTGCTGTCGTAGTACACGACTACCACCCCCTTTAAGATGCTGTTCCATACAGAGTTACATGAAAACTAATGCTCTTAGTTTCTGCTAATGGAGAAAAAACAAAGCCTTGAATTTTACTTGTTGTGTAATTCGTAATACTGACACTTATTAATCCGCTTGTTGCATACGGCGTAATGTTGATGGCATCAAAGAACTTTATATTATTACTTTGGGGTATAGTAATTTAAAGCTTGCCCAATACATATTCCCATATTGATTAGTCATTGTATAATTTTGCGCCGCCGTATGAAATGCTTCAATTAGTATCCGCTTGATAATCTGTTTACTGACCAACCATAAGCCGAACTTCGACGGAAAGACATGTACCTTTTGTATCCGTATCCGTAAATTTTCGTTACTCGGTACATCTGCATTAACGCTATGCCCATTTACTTTCGCGGCATTTCCTGCACCGTCGCATATTAACAGATTTTACAGAATCTGCTGTATTGTCAACGTTTCCAAGTCCTACTTCTGCTTTATTATACGTTGGCTTAGCGCTTGCTTTCGCCCATGCGTATACATCAGATGCCGGACGTGCATTACTTAACCTGCTGTCATTTCCGGCACAGGCATCATCGCCACCAGTTCCTAATGGTCGCCACGTATTAGTGTCTGTAAATTTTGCGCCCGATGGCACATCTGAATTGACAGTATGTCCATTTACTTTAGCTGCATTTCCGGCACTTGCCGCATAATTTACACTGAAATTACTAGGATTGTAAAATACATATCTTCTCCATTTTCACCGCCCCACAACCACGAGGGTTGCCCGGTTTTGCCCGCCCACCAGTCATTGATATCCAGCATTGCCATTTCTTCCCGAGCCTTGCCGCCCTGTCTGCACTTCCTGCATTGCCGCCTAGTGGCACTGCGCCTACATTTTCTGCCGTAATATTAACATTTCCTCTCCTGTACCCACTCTCTGCGCTGCCTTTTACCCCAGTAACCGGCGTACCTGCAAGAACGTCCCACTTACCGTCCTCTGTCTTGTATACATTTGCTCCCGCCGGAATAACGTTCCCTGCACCCTCCTTAAAATCCGAAGTTGTTGTAAGCTGGTCCGAAATGTTATACATATTGCCGCTTGTCGTTGCCGACAGCGCAGGAAGATTCGCAAATGTTACTGTTCCCATTGGTCTTAATGCACCGGAAAATGATTCAGAAATTCGTCTTGCCTGCTCGTAATAGTATTTTGCACTATCCGTATCTGCTACAGCATAGTTTTGTGCCGTGCTTGCACTTATTGCCGCATTAGAAGCATACTGCTGTGCGGTATTTGCGCTTGAAGTGGCACCAATTGCGCTGTTTGCCGCACTATTTGCCTTTTCGTTTGCTACATTTGCACTTTCCGCCGAATTTGAAGCATATTGCTGTGCAGTATTCGCACTCGTTGTTGCTTCTCCCGCTTTTATACTTGCTGTGTCTGCGCTGTTTTTTGCCGCCAAATGGCTTTGTTCTGCTTGTTGGCTGTAATACTTTGCGTTGTCCGTATCTTCACCTGTACGGCTGTTTGTGCCGCCTACGGCATAACTCTGTGCTTTTGTAGCACTCGCCGCCGCATTGGATTCACTGGCTGCTGCCGCTGTTTCACTTGCCTTTGCATTGCTTTCAGATTTTGCCGCCGCCGACTGGTTTGCCTGTGCTTTTGCAACTTCAACCTTAATATCTGCAAGATAATTAGGCTGTAAATGCTTTTCTTGAATACTCGCTTCTTTTACGATTGCAGACACTTTACCGGTGCTGTCAATTGAAAATGCCACCGTGTCACTGTCCAAAAACTCATACTGCGTAATCAGTGCTGCCAGGTCTATATACTGCTTTGTGCCGTCAATAAGCGTTAAAATAATCTGCTGCGTTCCGGCATTGTATGAAAAATTCACAGCAATCTTTTCTATTTGCGTGTCAATCGTTATTTTTGAGCCATTTTTTTTAGTAAAAGTAATAATGCCTGTCTTTTCCTTAAATTCAACGTCCTGCACCAGTGTTGACACTTCGGCTTTTGTTGCCTTTGTGGTATCCAGCGTTATAACCCTATTGTCAATCTCATCTGTGGCAACATCAATTTTATTCAGATTGCTTTCATTTATCGGTGTTTCATCGCTGGGGTAGTTTTGCCAGTCAATTCGACCATATGCCTTGTTCATCGTCTATTCCTCCTAATTTTCTATATCTCCCCACGGCGTTGTCCAACTTCCTCCGAGGTTAATGCTTCCATCGTTACAATCAATCGAAATGCTCCGTTCACCATCGTCAGATTGCATATATAGCAATCCAGGATACGCATGAAAGTTTGCACCGGCACTCCTGCTTATGAGTAATTCGTCCGGCTTAATAAGTGCTTGCGCATTTTCGCCTAAAACGTATCTCAAATATCCATTAAATATCTGCCACATTCCAATTAACCCAGCCAGTGCTTCCATGCTTCCGTCCAAACTGATTTTAAAATTCTGATTAGCCGTCACAGCGCCGCTCAGATTGATTTTGTTTGCTTCAATCGAAACATTTTCGGCAGATTGGTTAATTTTTGAAATAATTTCATCACCATTTACTTTTTTTGATACTTCTGTATTAATGCTGTCCGCCGTCTGCCTTATTGCACTATTCATCTGCTCTGTAGTGCTGTAGCTTTGCAGTTTTCGGGTTACCTCTGCCGAAATTCCCTCTGCTGTGGCATTGATTCGGGTATTCATTTCCGTTGTTGTGCTGTAATCCTTTAACTTATCTGCTGTGTCCTGTTTTGCATTACTTTCAGCCGTTTCAGCGGCAGATTCGGCATACTCTTTAGTTTCTGCTACCTGTTTAGATAATTCTGCCGTAAGCCCGTCCGCCGTCTGTTTTATGGAAGTTTCCAACTCCGTTTTTGTGTTCGTAGCGTTTTCTTTTGTTTCATAATTTTTGCTGACTTTAGATGTGATTGATTCAGCAGTCTGCGTAATTTTTGTTGATAAATCGCCCTCGGCTTCACTCGCCCTCTTCACTTCTGATGTGATTGATTCTGTGTTTTGCTGTATACTACTGGATAAGTTGTTTACTGAATCGGATACCTCGCTTCGGATACTGTTTGCAGTCTGCTCAATACTGCTTGACAAGCCGTCAACCGTGTTTTTAACTTCTGCTCTTATATCCGTTGCTGTCTGCTTAATTTCAGAACTTAATCCGCTTTCAACGTCTACAATCTTGCTGTTTGTTTCCTCAATTGTCCGTGTCAAAACGTTTGTTTTGCCTTTAAGCTGTATAATGCTTTTATGTACGCTGTTTACCTGTGTAGAACGGTATTCTTCGCCTGCGGCTTCATAATCGTCCCTAAGTGCCTGTATACCTTTCAGAGTACGTTTCAACACATAACTTTCAATAATCTCATACCGCGTCGGCAGACGGACGGCATCTCCGACCTCGATACAGAGGTTTCCTTTACAGTCTGCGGAAAATGGCCTGTAAATAATTCCCCGGATTTTTTCATAGATATTATTTGCAATGCCTGTTAATTCTTCATTTCCTTTGCCGTAAACAAGAAAATTATCTTGTATAACATAGGCATTTGTGCCGCTTCCGACAATTACTCCGATATCGTCTTCTTCTTTCCGGATTTGCAGTTTATCAATAGTTTTCACAAGGAAATCTTCATATTGTGCCGATATGTACAGACTTTTGCTTATTCTCGTGCTTTTCGGCTCACGCGGGTACAAATCATCTGCCGGATACAGGTTGTTTCTTGGATATAATCCCTGTATTTCTTGCTCAAGGTAGATGTAATGGAATCTGCCGTCACGTCCAATATGACCGAAACAACCGTTTATTTCGCAGATACAATTTAAGACGGTCGCACCGCTTAGTTCTTCCGGCTCAACCGTCTTTTCAACTTTCATATCATCATTTACAAGCCGTACGTCCGCCTGCTCAATCCCAAAATACCCAAAAAAGCTATCCCGAAAAGCTTTCATTGTTGTAATGCTGTCTTTATCCGGGAGCAAAGTATTGTACCACTCCGCTACATCTGCGTTTATCACGTCATACAACGCATCATATGCCACAATATCACGCTTTGTCCTATCTGCTTCAGGTGTATCCGAACAGACCTTATACCTTCCGATTTGAAACGGATTTGCGGTATTTCCCGCCAGCACCATTTTGATTGTCATCCACTTATCCTTCAGTCCCGAAAAAATATTCGACACTGTAAATTTAACCATGCCTGCTTCACAACTTCCAAAGGTCAGCTCTGATTCCGAACACAGGCTTTCTGTCAGTTCAAACTGCTCCTGATGCAGTTCGTTATTTGTAATGTGTATCTGTCCATCGTCCGTTACTATGGACAGCTGTTTATCTACACTATCTTTTAAGAACTGTCCTCCATATTCAATCATGTTCTTCTCCTAATAAGCTATAAATGTAATTTTGCTTGAATCATACCGAATATCGGTCTGTGTTGCATCATCGATGGCAAACTGTATATCCGGCACATACATTTCTCTTGTAACGTAATCATTGATTTCCGGGATAAATACAGTTGCCAGAACTTTACGCTCTCCAGCTATAATATAATTATCTGAAATGCCTTTTATTAATTTCCCCATTTCGTTACCATAAAGCTTTGGTACTGTTTCAAATTCTACTTTTTCAAGTGTATGCTTCAGTGCCTCTCTGTGAAGTTCTCCGTTGGAATCTCTGTAACTGTTTAAGTCCTGTATGCTACGTGTTACTTTGTATGTCTGACAACTGATATATTCTAACGGAATTTCATAATCGCCTGCTCTGATTAAAAATCCACTATATGCCATAACCACCTCATTAAAATATGCACTGCCAAACTGACAGTGCATATCACTTAAAAATCAAACGCAGGATTTCCTGTTCTATTAAAGTACTCTCTTGCCTGTTTTCTTGTTACCTTGAATATTTCCCTGCCGTCCACCTGGATCAAGATATCGCCTTTATCTCCCGACTCCAGCAATCTTATAATCCGGCTTAAAAGCTCTATCACCTCCTGCGATGTGCTTCCACTGCTCATTCTTACCGCTTCTGCTGCCATTTGCCTTAACTTATCTTCCGGTGCTACAACTTCACCCTGATGACGGTTATCACCAATCATGGCAAGCTGCGGTGTGTTCGGTTTGACATATCCGCCCTGGGCAAGGTACGGAATCTGCTCTGCTGAAACTGTTGGTATACTAAATCCGAATGTTTTTCCGCCTATACCCGGCACCCAGTCCGGTGTTGTAAAACTCAATTTATTTACGCTGTTAATCAGTGCATTAATTCCAGCCTGTATGCTTGTAATCATCTGATTAATAGCCCCAATCAGCAAATTAATCGGTGTTTTAGCTACATCATAAATAAGAGAGAAAATATCTTTAAAAGAATCTACTAAGCTGGTCCATGCACCATCCCAGTCGCCTTTAAATACGCACGTGATAAAATCAATAATATCACCTAACAGTTTTTGTAAATCTCCAATTATGTCCATAACATCTGAAATACACTGAATAACCGTATCAGCTATTGTTTCTATCACAGGTGCTACCGCCGGAATAATATCCTGTACAATCCATGAAACAAATGGCTGTACAACATTCTCCCAAAGCAGCTTTATCAAATCTGCAACTTTTCCAATATTGTCTATCACCTGCATAAAAACAGGGTGTATATGTTCATCCCATGCCTGCGAAGCTTTTTCACATATCCTGTCAACAATCGGTGCCACATATTCATTGTATGTATCCAGCATTTTGGAACAAATTTCCGAAAGTCCGTTTTTGAAAGACTCCATCATCGGGTGAATATGTTCGTCATATGTGTCACTCATATGGGAACACAACTTTGTAAAATCCTCTGAAACTGTATCTGTAAACTTTTGTACAGAGGTCAACGTTCCCTCAAGTGCTTCTTTGATTTTATCCGTATTATCAGACAGCGGGTCTATCAAAATAGAGGCTATATCTGTCGCATAGCGTAATGCAAGCTCTTGGGCTTCTAAAAAACCGTTCCCAATTATCGCTATAATATCACCAGTAATTCCTTTAGCTGAATCACTTCTAAATACTTCAGAAATTCGTGCTAAAAATTCCCAGCATTTGCCTATTTCCTCGTTAAATACCGCACCAAGGTCTAATATATTTGCAAATTTGTCTTTGATAAAATCGCTGTTTTTAGATAAATAGCTGTCAAAACCGCCTAAAAGATTTTCACTGATTGATGCTCCGATGCTGACAGCAGATCCCGAAACTGTTCCTAATGTCCTGCTTACGCTTTTTGCGTAGTTATATGCAGCATTTGTGACTTGTGGGTCTGTAAAAATATCCTTAAGTGAATCTTTAATGCTTAGGATGTGTTTTTTCTGCCGCAAAATACTTGCCGTAAAATCTTTTCCTAATCCCTCTTTAAAACCGGTTTTAAAAATATCTTTTAATTCCTCTGCAAGCTGCTTAAACTTTGCAAGTGAATCTGATACTTTTCCAACTTCCTCTACCATAGAGGTTGCCGCCGAAGATGTTCCTGTTTCTCCTGCCGATATTCCCCCGCCGGAGCTTCCGCTGTCACTGCTGTCATCTATGGATAGATTGTTCAGTTCATCCAGCCCCGATAGTGAGCCTTTTATCTTTTTAGCGGTATCTGATGCCGCACTGCCTATTCCCGATACGCTGTCCGCAACATCTGTGGCGCTGTCACCAAGCCCCGATAAATCCGTTGCGATACTTCCTGTCGAAGATGATATATCTGCTCCGGTAAGCATTAATATCAAATTGGTAAAGCCCTCTGCAAGCTTCTGTAATCCGATAAGGCAGCTGTTAATTCCACGCACAATCGGTGTAAATAGTGCGATAAACCCTTTTCCAAGCGTTGCCTGGAACTGCTGAAACCGCAATGTCAGGATTCGTGTCTGATTTGCCCAGCTATCCTGCGTTTTAGCAAAATCGCCACTGGCATTAGACAATGCATTGGTAACATACTGATACCGAAGCATTACTTTTTCCTGTTCGGTCATCTTTGCTGTCGTTTTACCAAAGCCGTTATTTAAAGCATATTGGTCAAGATTCGTCTGTGTCATTACAACACCTAAATCTTTTAACGTTTCCGTTTCACCGGTCCATATGGATTTTAACTTTGTATAAGCTTCATCTGTACCAAGGTTGTAAAAAGATGCTACATCACCGGTAAGCGCTGTCACATTTTCTGCCATTTCAAGCGCAGATTTCCCTGTTATGCCCATTGCCGAACTCATCTGGCCAAACACACCGAGATATTTTTTTGCAGACAGTTCTGACATACCGAAGTTTTCCATTGCGTTTGAAGCAAATTCGTTGGCACTTCCCACCATATTTCCAAATGCAGTATCAACAACATTCTGCACTTCTGTAAGGTTTGAACCCATTTCAATGCAGTCTTTGGTAAATTTTGTTACTGCTGCCGTACCAAGCAGCCCACCAATTTTCTTTCCTAATCCCGAAAAAATATTTGTTGTCTGTTTGGTTGCATCCTGCGCGGCTTTTGTAATCTGTCCTGTTAAATCCTGTGCAGAAACATGCAGTCCCAGATATACGCTTGCAACTTCCGATTCTGACATTCTCCTCCTTTCCGGCATAAAAAAGGCTGCGCCCTATCTTGAGAACGCAGCCTTTAAACCTAATTGAATTTTCTGCCAGTATGCCATATATGCATTCCTGTCTTTTTTTAGTCTTTGATTTCTTTTTAACAGCCAGTCATTACGGATTCTTTTTTGTTCCTTTGTGAAATTGTTAATTACCTTCATATCCTTTTCTGCCCGGATGCTTACCACCTGTCCCAGCGGTGTATCAGGCATAATACCGGATAATAATGAGCAAAACTCCGCATAGGACATATCATCTTCTGTCCGGAGTCTGATTCCGTACTGCTTTAAAAAACTGGCTTCAATCAAATTCCAGTCATCGAATATATCATAATACGCATCACTGTTTTGAGGGTGTTGCTTCTTCCTCATATGTGCCGGAAGCCACTCCCATAATCGCCTGATATACCGCACTGTACTCCGGCATTGGCAGATCAAGTGCTTCAATTTTTTCTGCATTTTCCTGTCCCACCAGCATACCCAGTGCCTTCTGCATAAACTTTGCCTGACGTGATGTGTTGTCCTCTCCTTCTTTTGCCTTTTTATCTACCTCTATTGCCATTGCCTGAATATTTAAAATCGTGCTTTTTCTGTTATTTACCGTTACTACAATGTCATCTGTAATCTTTACCACCGGTAACTCATTTGTAATCATTTTTGAAATATCAATCATATTTGCCATGTTCATCTCTCCTTAACTTTCATTTTACTCTGTGTATGATACATACTCCGGTCTGCCGTCTGATGCAACTTCCCACTCTAACGCTTCAATCGCTGTCGAATCACCACCCAGCGTAGTGACATTGATAACGCATGGGATATACAGCACATCAAGATTCGGAAATGTAATTTTCATTGCCGAATTGCAGTCCTGCCCCATTTTAAAGGCAAGCCCTGCAACATAATCATTGCCTTTATCACCGTAGTTTCTTTTGCCGCCCATTGAGATTGTAAGTGACTTTGCCGTCATTAAATTTCTTGCCCAGCCCCCTGCATCCATGGGATTCCAGCTTTCCATTGAACCGTCAATGGAAACACTAAGGCTCTCCGCATCTTTTACCGTGGTGTAATCTGCCGTTTTAATATCTGCCGGTCTTCCCGTTGTACATACACCAAAAAGAATCTCATTAGTCGGATTTACCCCCGTTCTTGCATCAGCAAAAAACTGTAAATTCATCTTTTTCATTTTGTATCCTGCCTTTCATAATAAATGTCAAATTCTATAACCATTTCAAAAACACCGTTGTCGTCCGTCCCCACGTCAACTGCTTCTTCCGTTGTCATTTTTACAAACAATATATTGTTTGCACCTGCTTTGGTTCTCCCTGCTCTTTCTATTGCAGCGTATACCGCCGCCGCGGCATGTTCTGTCTGTTTCGGACTTTTATTCCAATGTACCAAAACGCTTACCGCTTTACGGCTGTATGACGGATTTACTCCCACTGCTGAAAGCTTTGGAGTTCCACGCTTCTGATTGTATACACCAACTGACATTTCCTGCTTATCTTGCATTATGCCACTGTAGACATTCTCATCATCTACAATACCCGTCAGCAGACCGGCAATAAAGTCCCTCACTTCTGATAAATACAGCATCGTTATCACCTCCTACTTCATAAGCCGCTTCATAAACTTTTGGAAATTATCTTTTATGTCATTCTGATAAATTCCGCCCTTTAACCATGGGTTATACCACTTTCCCTGTGCAAATGCGTTTTCCCACTTCTGAAAGTGATATTCCGGGTGATAATGCTCATGTGCGGTAAAGTAACACAAAAGAATTTGATAGACAACAGCCCATTATTCCGAAAAAAAGCAAAAAATCTAATTGAAATATCAAAAATATTCTGGTATAATAAAGACATGAATTACTTAATCTTACCTTGTGAAATACTAATGAATAAATAGTAGACGGATTATTTATTACTTTAGAAATGAGGTGAGTTTATGAAAAAACTTAAAAGGTTATTTTCGGTTCTGTTGACGTTTGCTCTGGTAATGAGTTTTTCTGTTTCAGTGTTTGCAGCTGAAAAAGCGCCGGATTCAGCTTTGACCGTGAATGAATATAAAGAATTTTGGCGCAGGAATCTCCGGAGGATTTGCAGAAATTTGAAGCACTTAGTGCAGATGAGCAGGAAAAATTTATTGACTACTTGCTTGATCCTGCAACCTACAGCGGAGATTTAGTTGCACCGGGAATTACAAGAGCAACTACTTATGACCGGACAGAGAAAGTAGCTTCTGGAGCAGATTTAGGAGCAGCTAGGTCTACCAGATATGATGCGTGGGTACGTCAACCGTAGATATTTTGGGAATAGAAATACTTGAATATCGAATTGAAGTCGGTATAGCGTGTCCGGCAGTACCATTACTACTATTTATTACAATGACGCATTTGTTGTTAAAATTTGAATCCGCTTGTTCAGACAGATACAACATCGAAGAGTGCATATATTAGTGGTAATGTAGTTCATGCCAAAGGTACATTCTATTACAAGTTAGGACCGATTGAGGGACTTAGTGTTCAGATTGGAAATATCTACGGAGAGTTATTAGCATATTCCGACGGCGACACAAGCATTTCTTACTGGAGGGACTAAGGATATGCGGCATAAAAAGCTAATTATTACATTGCTTGTAATATTAGGCATAATAATCGTTTTTAGTATTATTGGTTATGTCACATATTTGTACTATTAAAACAATAAATAACCGTCTACTATAAGTTTAGGCGCGGGGGGCAATATTTACCCCCGCGTCTATAATTTTAAGATTCAGAATTAAAAACAACGATTTTTATTTGACGGATAAATAGCAAAGCCAGCCGAGCCAGTCAACGACAAGATGAACGTCGCTCCGCGCCGTCGTTGACAGCCCCGTCCGCCTTTGCTGATGAGTAGACAAGGAGCGACAGCCCAAGTGCTGCCGCCCTTTTATTTTACAACTGAATAACCGCTGCCCCATAGCGGCACATGAAGCAGTAAGTCTGAAAAAGATTTGCTGCTTTTTTTGCGCCCATTTTTGGCAAATCGAGAAAGTATCGGTACTGATAAGTGAGCAGGGGGAAATTCCCGTTTTCTATCAAGCAGCGGGCAAAACACAGCTTCTGAAACGCCTTATTGTTGGGAAAGACCAAGCCGCCGGAAAAGTCTTTGCCAGAAAGAGAGGGAGAACGCCAGCCCGCAGCCTTTTATGAAAAAACTGGTTGCGATTTCCCGAAAAAGTGGCAGTAGGAAGTGAGCGGCAGACCGGCAGTTTCTTAGAGCAAGATTCTACCGAGGTGCCAAAATTCGCTTATCGCTCATTTTGCCCCTGCGGGAATCTTGTTGGGGAGTGCCTTCCCCAAACCCTGCTTATGCGGCTTGCGCCGCTGAAAAACCCCTCAAAATATTTTTCGGATTTTTCAAAAACAGTTCCGCTTCACACCCTGTTTTTCCTATTAGTGAGAGGACACCACGCACAGAAAGGAGGTCAACCACCTATGAAACGATACAACACGCCGCACCGCAGCCGGGTAGTCAAAACACGCATGACCGAGGAAGAATACGCCGAGTTTGCCCAGCGGCTTTCTGCTTACCACATGAGCCAAGCCGAGTTTATCCGGCAAGCCATAACCGGGGCAGCCATACGCCCCATCATAACCGTTTCCCCCATCAATGACGAGCTGCTTGCCGCTGTCGGAAGCTGACCGCCGAATACGGGAGGATCGGCGGCAACTTAAACCAGATAGCCCGGACGCTGAACGAGTGGCACAGTCCCTATCCGCAGCTTGCCGGGAGGTACGTGCGGCGGTTTCCGACCTTGCTGCCCTAAAGTTTGAAGTCTTGCAGAAAGTGGGTGACGCTGTTGGCAACATTCAAACATATCAGCTCTAAAAACGCCGACTATGGCGCAGCGGAAGCCTATCTCACATTTGAGCATGACGAGTTTACCATGAAAGCCACCCTTGATGAAAACGGGCGGCTGATACCGAGGGAGGATTACCGCATTTCTTCCCTCAACTGCGGGGGCGAGGATTTCGCTGTTGCCTGTATGCGAGCCAATCTCCGCTATGAGAAAACAAAAACGGGAAGATGTGAAAAGCCACCACTATATCATCAGCTTTGACCCACGGACGGGACAGACAACGGCTTGACCGTAGACCGGGCGCAGGAGCTGGGCGAGCAGTTCTGCAAGGAGCATTTCCCGGACACCAAGCCCTAATCTGCACCCACCCGGACGGGCATAACCACAGCGGGAATATCCATGTGCATATCGTCATCAACTCCCTGCGGATTTACGAAGTCCCGCTTCTGCCCTACATGGACAGACCAGCCGACACGCTGGAGGGCTGCAAGCACCGCTGCACCAACGCCGCTATGGAATATTTCAAGAGTGAAGTCATGGAGATGTGCCACCGGGAGGGGACTTTACCAAATCGACCTCTTGAACGGCAGCAAGGAACGGATAACCGAAGGGGAATACTGGGCGGCAAAGAAAGGGCAGCTTGCCCTTGACAAAGAGAACGCCGCCAGAGAAGCCGCCGGACAGCCGACCAAGCCCACCAAGTTTGAAACGGACAAGGCGAAGCTGCGCCGGACGATACGGCAGGCACTTTCCCAAGCTGGCAGCTTTGACGAGTTTTCTTCCCTTTTGCTGCGGGAGGGTGTGACCGTCAAGGAGAGCCGGGGGCGGCTTTCCACCTCACGCCGGACAGGACAAAGCCTATCACAGCCCGAAAGCTGGGGGACGATTTTGACAAGGCTGCTGTCCTTGCCCTGCTCACGCAGAACGCCCACAGAGCTGCCGAACAGACCAAAGCCATACCCGAATACCCTGCCGCAGTTAAAAAGCCGTTACAAGGGGAAAAAGCTGCAAAAACCACCCCGGCAGACAACACCTTGCAGCGCATGGTTGACCGGGAAGCCAAGCGAGCCGAGGGCAAGGGCGTGGGCTATGACCGCTGGGCGGCAAAGCACAACCTAAAGCAAATGGCAGCTACCGTTACCGCCTATCAGCAGTACGGCTTTTCCTCCCGGAGGAACTGGACGAAGCCTGTTCTGCCGCCTATGCCGCCATGCAGGAAAGCCTTGCGTGGTTGAAGCAGGTGGAAAAGACGCTGAACGGGAAAAAGGAGCTGCAACGGCAGGTGCTTGCCTATTCCAAGACCCGCCCTGTCCGGGACGGGCTGAAACAGCAGAAAACGCCAAAGCAAAAGCAGCCTACCGTCAGAAGCATGAAAGTGACTTTATCATAGCAGACGCAGCCGCCCGCTATTTCAGGGAGAACGGCATTTAAGCTGCCGAGCTATAAACCCTGCAAGCAGAGATTGAAAGCCTTATCAAAGAGAAAACAGCGGCTACAACGATTACCGGGCAAAACGGGAGGAGTACCGCCGCTTGCAGACTGTCAAGGGCAATATCGACCAGATTTTACGCCGGAGCGAGCCGCAGTGCAGAAAGGAGCAGAGCCATGAACGGTAATATCCCCCGCATGGACTACCGCCAGTACCGGGCAGCCCGCCGCCTTGTGCATGAGTGCTGCAACTATGACAGCGGGAACTGCCTGCTGTTGGAGGACGGCGAGCCTTGCGTGTGTACAGAGTATCAGCTATTCGCTGCTCTGCCGCTGGTTTACCGCCGCTGTCCTGCCCCTTGATGAAGCACTGGAAGCCGCCCTCTTGCGCCGGGAAGCTGGAAACGCTGCGCTGTCTGCGGGCGTTCTTCTTCCCAAAATCCAACTGGGAAATACTGCCCGGACTGCGCCGGACGCATGAAGCGGATAAACGCCGCCAAACGGAAGCGGAAACAAAGGGAGAAATGTCACGCTTTAGGGCATTTCAAACCCGCATAAATCAAGGCTTTTTTTTTTTTTTTCAAAGGGTGCGTGATACATTTATCCTTTTCCCTTAAAAACGCCCCCTAAAAGCGTAACAGAACCCACAGACAGACACCACAAGGAGGTGAACCCTATCGCTGATTATATGACCGCAGGAACGGAGCTGCCCGCTTACCTGCCTTACCCCCGTTTCCTGCTGGAAACAGACCTATCCCACACCGCAAGAGAGTTATATGCGCTGCTGTTAGACCGTTCCACCCTTTCGCAGAAGAACGGCTGGCAGGACAGCGAGGGACGGACATACATTGTCTACCCCATAGCAGAGATAGCGGAAATGCTGGATAAAGGCTGCACCACCATAAAGGGCGCACTGAACGAACTGGACGCTGCCGGGCTGCTGGAACGCAGACGGACGGGCTTTTCTGCCGCCAACCGTCTGTATGTGAAAGTGCCGCCTATCCCAGTGGTACAGTTTTCCGACCAACTGACGGACGGAAAACCGCCCCTCATAAGGGCGGGAAACCGACCAACTGACAGCCGGAAAACTGACCTTATGACGGTCGGAAAACCGTCCCCTAACCAAACTAATATAAACAACCTAATAGAGAGCCAAACAAAAGGAGCGAGTGAGGGGCAGCCCCCCGCCGCTTATGGCAGATATAAAATGTATTTCTTCTGACACAGAACTTTGAGCTGGAACAGGACTTCCCGGCAAGTGGGAGTATTACCTTGACCGCCTTTCCTGCCACATCGCTTCCACCGGGAAGCAGTACCAGAGCCATGCAGCCACCATTTACAAGTGGGCGCATGAGGACGCTGCCAAAGAGAAGCCAAAGAAAGGCATACCGGACTATTCATTCAAGGAGGGAGAAAGCCTATGACCGATACAATCCACAACACCATACTGCCTATGACCGACACCACAGCCGAGCCGGAGGATTACACCGGGGAGGACGGGCTTTTATACTGCGGCAAATGCCGGAAACCCAAAGAAGCCTATTTCCCGGAGGGCAAGACCTTTTTTTTTCTTTTTCGGCGTGACCGCCACCCGTCAGAGTGCGACTGCCAGCGGGCAGCCCGTAAGGAACGGGAAGCCGCCGAGAAGCGGCGCAGCCACCTTGAAACGGTGGAACGGCTGAAACGGCAGGGCTTTACAGACAAGACCATGCAGGACTGGACATTTGCCAACGATAACGGCAGCTGCCCGCAGATGAAGAACGCCGCCGGATATGTGGCACGCTGGGAACAGATAAAGGACGGGAACTACGGGCTGCTCTTGTGGGGCAGGGTAGGCACTGGGAAAAGCTATTTTGCCGGGTGTATTGCAAACGCCCTCATGGAGCAGGAAGTCCCGGTGTGCATGACAAACTTTGCAGCAATATTAAACGACCTTGCCGCCAGCTTTGCGGGCAGGAACGAATATATTTCCCGCCTTTGCAGCTTCCCCCTGCTCATCATTGACGATTTTGGAATGGAGCGTGGCACAGAATACGGTCTGGAACAGGTCTACAATGTGATTGACAGCCGCTACCGGAGCAGGAAGCCGCTGATTGTGACGACCAACCTCACGCTGGAGGAATTGCAGCACCCGGAGGACACCGCCCACGCCCGGATTTATGACCGCTTGATTGAAATGTGTTCCCTCTGCTTTACCGGGGAGAATTTGAGGAAAGCCGCCGCACAGGGAAAATGGAACAGCTGAAACGGCTGCTTGCCGGAAAGGAGATTTGCCTATGACCGACACCCAGAGAAACAAACGCCCTGCCCGCCGCCCGGACTGCGTGACCGAAACGAGGATAGGCAACACAACCTTGTGGTGTCTGGCTTTTTCAAGGAGGGGGCGACCGACACCGCCGCTGACAAGATGATGAAAGTGCTGGAAGCAGAAGCCGCCGCCGGATATTTGACCTGTGATAAGCCTGATTGAAAAACCGTCATTTTTACCGACCGTAAAGAAGCAGATTTGACGCTTTGCCGCTATACAGACAGCCGCCCCATGTGGTACAATCAAGGTACGGAATAGTGGGCTGGCTGTCGGAAACGGAGGAATTTATGTTAAGACAGACCACCCAGCAACTCATTACCGCCCTTTACCCAAGACTGTCCCATGAGGACGAGCTGCAAGGCGAGAGCAATTCCATTTCCAACCAAAAGAGGATTTTGGAAACCTATGCCAAACAGAATGGATTTTCTAATCTGCGCTGGTACACCGACGACGGTTATTCCGGTGCGAACTTTCAAAGACCCGGATTTCGCCATGCTTGCAGACATTGAAGCAGGGAAAGTCGGGACAGTTATCGTCAAGGATATGTCGAGGTTAGGGCGAAACTACTTACAGGTGGGAATGTACACAGAAATGATTTTCCCACAGAAAGGTGTCCGCTTCATCGCTATCAATGACGGAGTGGACAGCGCACAGGGGAAATGATTTTGCCCCGCTGCGGAACATTTTTAACGAATGGCTGGTGAGAGATACGAGCAAGAAAATCAAGGCAGTAAAACGCTCTAAGGGCATGAGCGGAAAGCCCATCACAAGCAAGCCCGTCTATGGCTGCCCCATGGACGACGACGAAAACTTTATCATTGACGAGGAAGCCGCCCCGGTGGTACGGCAGATTTACAGCCTTTGCCTTGCCGGGAACGGTCCGACCAAGATAGCCCGTATGCTGACCGAGCAGCAAATCCCCACGCCGGGGACGCTGGAATACCGCAGGACGGCAGCACCCGCCGCTACCACCCCGGCTATGAGTGCAAGTGGGCGACCAATACCGTGGTTCATCTGCTGGAAAACCGGGAATATACGGGCTGTCTGGTAAACTTTAAGACCGAGAAGCCGTCCTACAAGCTGAAACACAGCATAGAAAATCCCCTGAAAAGCAGGCGGTTTTGAGAACCACCATGAGCCTATCATTGACCGGGAAACGTGGAACGGGTGCAGGAGTTACGCAAGCCGCGCAAACGCCCCAACCGTTATGACGAAGTGGGCTTGTTCTCCGGCATACTCTTTGTGCCGACTGCGGCAGCGTCATGTACCAGCAGCGATACCAGACGGACAAGCGCAAGCAGGACTGTTATATCTGCGGAAGCTACAAGAAACGCACCGCCGACTGCACAGCGCACTTTATCCGCACTGACCTCTTGACCGCTGGCGTACTCCAATCTGCGGAAAGTTACCAGCTATGCGGCAAAGCATGAAGCCCGGTTTATGAAGCTTTAATCGAGCAGAATGAGGACGGGGACAGACGCAGGAACGCCGCCAAGAAAAAGGAGCTGGAAGCCGCCGAGAAACGCATAGCCGAGTTATCTGCTATCTTCAAGCGGCTGTATGAGGACAGCGTAACCGGGCGCATATCGGACGAGCGTTTCACAGAGCTGTCGGCAGACTATGAAGCCGAGCAGAAAGAACTGAAAGAACGTGCCGCCAGACTGCGGGAAGAACTTTCCAAAGCGCAGGAAGCCACCGCAAACGCTGAAAAGTTTATGAATGTGGTACGCAGGCACACTACCATTGAAGAACTTACCCCTACTCTGCTGCGGGAGTTTGTGGAGAAAATCGTTGTCCATGAAAGCGTTGCCCTTGACGGGAAACGCCGGGGCAAGTTACGCAGACAGGAAATCGAAATCTATTATTCTTTTGTCGGCAAGGTAGAACTGCCCGACACCTAACCGCCCGACCTATCCGACATACCTCATGTGCCGGATAGGAACGGCAAAATTTTTTACACTTCTATTACTTCTTTATCACACATAAGCAAATACATACGTCTTGCATACGGTGTAGAAGTTACAATGCCTACCTTTCCCTGACTGCTCTGTGAAGTATCCACAAAAGTGGATTCGTCTTCCATATGTCCTGTATCTCTCGGCATAACCTCTGCATTTACAATATCCGTATGTAATGCTTCTGCTGTCATTTCCAGTGCCTTCACCGCGCATTTATTGATTTCCTGAATCCGTGGTGTGTTTATCTTTACAACCGATTTGACGTATTTTGCCACTATTCTACCTCCAGTCTTGTATAATTGACTGTTCCGTCCGGGTTTCTTGCTTTTGTCCCTTCATAGATTCTGCGTTTTACACCATTCACAATCAGCTCACCACCGGAAAGTGATGGAAGCTCCGGTGCAATATCTCCCGGTATCAGTGCGCACCCCGATAATTGTATTAACTGTTTCTCTGCTGTCAGCACTGTTTTGCCATTATCCTGATAATTGCATTTACCCGACCATTGTACCTGTTCTAACGGCTCGCCGTATTTATTTCTTCCTTCGCGGTTTACTCTGACTTCTATATCCGTCTTACAGAAGCGTTTTTGTATCAAACATGGATATTTCATTGCTTACACTCCTAAACTGGCACAGCAAAGCCCTGACTGGCATAGAAAGGCATAATCGGCGCGGCTTATCGCCACGCCGTTTTGTACCTGCACATTCCACGAACTGCCAAATGTCATGGACACACCATTTATGGCATACTGCTGTAAAACCGACTGTATCATGTCTGCATTTTCCGATTCAAAATCCGCAAGCCTGCAAACCGATTCCCTGATAATATCCTGCTGAAATTCCGTCAACGAAAAAATACCCCTGCCTGCAATCCTGTTGTAGGTAAGGGTATCAATATGTCTGCTGGCTGTCTTTAGTGCCTTATTCAGAAATTCATCTGCAATTACATCACCGCCGTAGACGTTTTTATAATAGATTTCGTCTGCATAGCTTTCATATGCCATAGGCTTACTCCTTTGCTGCTGCCTTTGTCTTTTTATCCGCTTTTAATGCTTCCAGCTCTTTTACAACACGCGCATATTCATCATATGATACGGTTTTTCCTTTTCCGTAAGCAATAACCTCTCCGCTATCGTCCAGAATATCAAAGCCTTTTGCATTGTAATAATCTTTTTCCGTTTCAGAGATTGTATATTCCCTGTTTTCTTTCACCGCTTTCATCATACCCTCCTTACTGGCTTACATTCATAGAACAGCCCTCAATTTTCTTCTCTAACAGGAACAGGTCACCAAAGTTTCTGTTCTGATAAAGATATCCGTCACCTACTCTTGAATCATGCCCCGGAGTAAACAGTCTGATGTAAGAATATTTATCCCTGCACACCACACAAGATGTATGAATCAGGATCGCATTTATCTGTTTTGCTTCTGATGCAGGCTTGAACCCTTCGGTAAAATCGTATGCTGTCTTCATTCTTGCCGCCGGTACCATTTTGATTGTGACATTGTCCATAGAATGTACTGTACGGTTGATTGTTGTCGGAGTTGTTACACATTACCTCTGGATGCCTTCTGCCCTTTTACAATCTTTCTCATAGTCGGTGTTACATAAAGGATTCTGCCTTCCTCCGGTACACCTGCTTCATCCATAACTGCCATTTCTCCGTCAAACCATTCAAGAAATGTTGCCGCATCAATAACCGTCTTGTCAATTCTTCCCGATAATGTCTGTAATTCAGAATGTAACTTTGAAAATCTGTAGCAGTCTTTTTCCGGAATTGCCTGTTCTTCCTCAAATGTATTCTGGATATTTGCAACGGATAATGTAAGGTTGGTTTCATCCATATCCATTGGATCGATGAAAAATTCAATATCACGGTCAAATGATAACTTCTTCGGTGTCCAGTCATTGCTTAATGTTCCGGCATTAAATCCGATTGTTCTTGTATGATCCTTATAACCTGATACCGTAATGCTCGGAAGCTTAATCGTTTCCGCATTGATAAACTTAACCTGCTGGTTACTTTTTGTTAATTCATCAGAGCATAACTCCTTTGCATATTTTTTCTGAAGCTGCTGCTGAAATTCTGTTGCGTAATTGTACTCCATATTCTACCTTCTTTCTTATACTCCAAAAGCAGCGTCTAACTGCTCCTGTGTTGTCTGTGTGTTCTGTCCGTTTCCCGATGCACCAATCTGAAAACCACCGGATACCTGCGCCTGCGGTTTTAAACCTGGAATATCTTCCAGTACCTGTGTTAATGCGGATTTAATGCTTTCTGTATTAATTTTTCCGTCTTCACCGACCGCTTTATCCAGTTCTGCCATTTTAATGGCATACGGAACGGTTTTGACATCTAAGCCAAGTTCCAGTGCCTGAATTGTCGCCTGCTTTTCCAGTTCTGCACGCCTTACCTGTGTCTGTGCCTGTGCAAGCTGTTCCTGTATTGCCGCAACATCAGGTGTATTTTCGGCTTTCTGCTTTTTATAAGCTGCAATCGCCTGTTTCATTTCATCTTCACTCATGCCCTGCTGCTTAAAGTAGCCTTTTAATACCGTATCTTCCGCTATGCTCTGCTTGCCACTGATGATGCCTGCCAGCTTATCATAGTCAATTTCCGGTGTTGCAGAGGTACTCTGCACTTCCGGCTGTTTGCTTTCTGCCTGCTGCCCTTCTTCCGCAAAATACTGCAAGTTTAATGGTACAATTCTTTTCATTTTCCTGGGTTCCTCCTTTTTAAGTTTAAGTATTTCCCGTTGTTATCCCAGTGGCTCTGCGTAGTTTAAGGTCTTTGACCGTGCTGTAACTGGTGCAATCCAAGAGAAAAAGGACGTTCATTTCTGAACGTCCTGATTATTAATATTTTCTTGTTGATTTTTCTTAATATTGGATATAATATAATTAAGATATCTTATAAGGAATCGATACCTTACCCCCTTTGGGTGAGGCCATCGGTTCCTTATTTTCTTATACCAAGGCTATCTCCAATTCTCCCAAACCCACTTCTTTACTTTGTCATATGCTTCAACCGCCTCCTGCGGTGCGTTTTCAAGATGACAACCAACCATATAGGGTTCATATATAGCAATCAGTTTTTCTATTTCTTCTGGAAATGGTCCACTCATTTTTCTCTCCTTTATTTTTTAAGCAGTTTATCACTGTTCCTGCTCCCATGCCCATTTTTTAAATTTTTCCAATGCTTCCACAGCTTCCTGAGGAGCATTTTCTAAATGACAGCCTACTAAATAAGGTTCAAATGTATCTATAAGTTTTTGGATTTCCTCCGGATATATGACTTTCATAATTTTTCTCCTTTTCTTTTAACTAATGTCATATATTCTGCTTCTACTTCATCATATCTGCGTAATTCATACATTCTTAATGCATACTCACTTATCTTACCAACATTATATTCATTGATTCCTAACGCGTCAATCCTTTTCTTACACTCTTTAATCTTCAATTCTCTTAATATCATATGCTACTGCACACTGATGTTCTATTTTACAACCTCTAGCCTTATCCCAACCTTTAACAAAATATACAACATCCGCCTGTGATAGAAGTTCTATTGATTTTCCTAAAAACCACAATGGCTTAGCTTCTGCTGGTGCTCCTTCAAAAAAAGACTCTATAACTTCTACTTTCTCACCTAATAGCAGCTCTGCATATTCTATTGCCTTTTTCCTTGTTTCTTTTATTTCCTCGTCTGTTTTACCTGCCATAGGCTGGCTAATAAATAGTTTTTTCATACTGTCTTGTCCTCACTTTCTTAAAATTGGGTATAAAAATACCACCAATCTCTCGACTGGTGGCTACTCATCTACTGTTCCTGTTCCCAGGCCCACTTTTTACACTTATAAAAAGCATCTATTGCTTCTTGCGGTGCATCTTTTAATTCTCCATCTTTAATATTTAACCTATAAGGTTCATATATCTCCATTGCTTTCTTTATTTCTTCCGGATAATCAATAATCATAATTCTTTCCCCTTTGATTTTATAATCGTCATATATTCGGCTTCAACTTCATCATATCTTCCATAATCCAGCATTTTTTCCGCATAATCACTTATCTTACCCACATTATATTCATTTATACCAAGTACGTCAATTGTTTTCTTGCACTCTTTGTTTAATTCTCTAATGTACTTGCCATAGTTCTCTTTAGTGATATTCCAGCCTTTACTTCTAAACTTTTCAGCCTGCTTCATATGCCACATTTCATGATATTCTGTAATCGCCTTTCCCCCCACAATATCTTCTGAAACAACTTCGGGTATATAATATACAACATTATCTACTGCATTATATTTGCCATATGCCTCTAATTCTTCATATGAAACAATTCTAATCTCAGGTCTTCTATTCTTTGAAATTCCCCACAATTCCATTGCCTTCATTGTATTGTTGTAGATTTCATGCAGTGCCCTCGGCTTAATATTTGCCTTATCAGATATATAGACCTCCCCTTTATAGTCTTCAACTTCGCTAATATTTATATTTGTGTTATTTTTAACTTCAACTATTTTACTTTCACCTCGATTTACAGGTTTATACTCCTGTTTTGAATCAACCTGTTTTTCCCACTGCTCCCTCCTTGCCGCATATATTTTTTTGTTATCATCATCAAGAGAATACTTTTCAAGGCGATCAAACCGTTCTGCCTGCCTTTGGGCATATTTTTGTTTTTGTTCCTCGTTGTAATCACTTTCAATCTGCTTTAATTCGGCATCTGTATACGGCTCTCCATACTTTGTAATTCCTTCAAAGTACGTTGTATGTATGTCTTTACAATTCGGATGATAAAGACCTGCAGCGATTGCCTGGCTCATCAGCTTATGCTTTCCGTCCGGGACACCGCCGCTCCATACATCATCTATTAGTATCTTGCCACAAAACGGCAGGCACTTCGGACAGGCATTTCCACGCTTTTTTACAATTACGGTCGTAACACCCCATTCTTTTCTCTTTTCACCTTCTCCCGTCAGATATGCCCGCTTATCTGCCGTTCTAATTGCCATACCGGCATATTCTTTAATATTGTGCCTGCTGCCGTCTTTATATTCAATACTGTTTATGCCGGCGCTTAGAAAATCCCTTGTTGCCATATCCACTGCCTTTTCATATGTTCCCGCGCCTGTATTGGCATAAACCTGCGCATTAAATATAATCTGGCGGTATTTGTCATTTGCCATTCTAAGCGTAGCGTGCTCTGCTTTCGACAAGTCCTTTGTTGTTGCTTTTACCAGTGCCTCTATCTTTTTATCATTCAATCTAAAAAAAGCAGCTTCCATACCCTGTCCGGGTGGTTTCGCTGCTTTAAATCCATTTTTAATTGCTTTTAATATCTGTTCTTCCTGCTCTGAGTCTCCCTGTACGCGGGCTTCTTTTATCAATTCCTCTACTGAAGCGTTGATGTTGCTGAACCGGCTTGAAAATTTCTCTGCATTGGCTTTCTTGTACTGTTCTAGTGATTTCAACTGTTCTATCTGCCATGCAGACCAGTTATATCCCTCTTTTGTTTCCTCTGCACGGTGCTGTTTAAAGTTGCGAATCATGGAATGTATCAATTCATCTTCGATTGCACGAAACGCTTTTTCAATATCATATTCGCCGTTTACATATTTGGGCAACTTTATTCACCTCATTTCGGAAGTGCCTGTACTTTATTCACTGTGAATCCATCGTTTTCCTCACTGACCGATACCTGTTCCATTGTTTCAATTCCCTGCTCTGCTTTCAGCCGTGATACTTCCTGTTTCTTCCATTCCTCATCTTTGGAATCGCCGTATAATTCTTCCACAGATGCTTCGATACTCATAATTCCGCCCTGTTTTCCTTTGGAAATTGTTTCAACCTGGCTCTCAAAAGACGGATTGGCATATTCTCCAAACGGTATTTCCACCGTATGGCTGGTTACAGCCTGTCTTGTCAATACCTCATACGTCTGGATCGCTGTATTGACTACTTCCGGCAGACTGTGCTGTATCGTTTCAACAATCTTATTTCTTGTGTAAAGTGTTGCCTTTTCTTTTTCCCGCTGTGCTTCTGCATTATCCAGCTTCTTTACATCAATCCCCAGCGTAGAAGGACTGATTAATCCCTGTAAACACAAATCCAGCGCCGTTACATAGGTACTCAAATAGCTTTCATGTGGAATCTCCGGTTGTATCAGTTCAACCTTATCTTTCCCATCTTCCGACAAGCTTCCTTCTACCCGTAAATACTGGTTATCAAAGTCATTCGGTTTTATGATTTCTCCTGTGTCAGGATTCCTCGGACATAGTGATGTTGGAATATATTCTTTTGACCTGCCTCTGCGCAGCGCTTCAAGCCACTGGCTCCATACTTCATCCAACGCATCAAAGTTGTCACATTTTGAATCAAATACCGATTTTCCCCTGCCTTCCCACTTATTTGAATCATAAATCTTAAACGGAACCGCCATCATAAAATCGCCTTCCCATGTTACAGATTCCTGTAATCCTTCTGTCATTGGGATACTGTTTAACGGCACCTCATTTCCATTTGCATACAAGTGTGAGTAGATGCCGTTTTTCACGTATGTTTCTTCCAACAGGTATGTCCTGTGCTTGTACTGATATGCCGTTTTAAAAATAATCCGACTGATTCTGCCATGCTGATAGATGTATTCTATATTTTCACCGGATATGAACTCAATCAACGGATATGGGCTTATTGTTGTATTAATCGTAAATTTAAAAGCTCCATCACCGACAACCAGTGTCTGTGTCAGCGCCTTTGTCATTACCGCTTCAAAATTATTATCCTTTGCTATCAGTTCCCACTCCTCCTGTTTTTCCGATACATTGATACTGTTCATATCCGACATTACAATGGATACCAGCATATCAATGATATTGGCAGGAAGACCGGTGTGAATTTTTCTGATTGCCCTTCCCGGTGTGGGAACCGCCTTCCAAAACAGTGTTCTGTCAACATCAATACTCTTATACAACTGTGATAATTCGTCTGACTGCCCTCTGTACCATATTTTATTTTTAATTGCATTGGATTCATAGTCCAGCTTTTCATTGATGTATATTGTACCGGCCGGTGCTGGCTGAATCTCTAAAAAGCTTCTGATTCCGTTTCTTACTTTGTCTGCCATTTTACCTATCAACCCCATTTCTTCTCACTCCTATCTTTGTACGGTAAGGAATCCAGTTGTACTGCACACTGTTTACCATATGGTCGTTGCCGTCCTCCGGCTCCTGGTCCTTGTCTTCTCTCCACGAGTATTTATCCAGTTCTTTGATGTAATTCTCACAAGTATTCACAATATAATAACACGGCTCTTTTCCGTTATCCGCATTGTAATCCATCCAGCCGAGCTGAAGCATGATTCTGTCAATTATCTCCACCTTTTTGTAGGCATTATTAAAAACATACAGACATTCCGGGTGCATCCTTTTGTACTTTGCAAATTCTGTTAATGTTGCCTGATCAGCCGAATCCACAAAAGTATTCCGTGCCATGCCGCCCCATTCTTTTCTGTTTCTCTCAAGAAAAGCCACAAAATTCACAACCGTATCACTCGGTGCTATCGGATTGTTCTGTCCTGCATTGTTATATACCTTTTCATCCAGTACGATATAGCGCCCTTTATTGGTAATTGCCGAAAAAGACATTGCGATTGTATCTGGACTTTTGACTGAATATGCTGTATCCAGTCCCGCAGTGAATATTTCAAAATATTCGTCCTGCAGCTGTTTTCTGTCTTTAATGTACTTCTTTGCATCTTCTTTTGTAATCAGGTGCTTTTTATGGGAGAAATTACAAAAGACAAGGCCTGTCGCCTTGCCTCTCAATCCCTGTATTTTATTTTTGTACATCTTTGTTCCTTTCGGAACTGCATCTATCTTTTTCTGTATATCTTCCTGTGTCATTGAAGCATTATCATAAAATGTAAAATACCAGTGGATCCAGCCTGTGACCGGTTCTTCTTTTAATTCGTCAAGAAGCTCTGCCGGATAATCCTTTACGTACTTTTTTAACGGTCTGCTTCTGTTGATAAACTCCTTGTACACCGGAATATCCGGTGCATCAGGATTGGAAGTCGTTATCATATACTTACATCTGTGCGTTATTTCCCTCAAAAACTCCATATCCGCAATATTGACCTCATCAATATACACACAGCCTACCTGTGAACCTAATACTTTCTTCCATTTTGCTTTATTATCATAGCCGCATACATAAATATACCTGATTCCATTCGGTGTCTTATATTCAATGTGCGGCAGTCTGATTCTGCCTTTGCCGTTTGGATTGTACATTGCCAGTCCGTCCAGCTGCTCCAGCAGCCCTCGCTCCGAATTAATAACATTCTTTTCGACCGTTCCAATGTCTGCTCCCGCAAGAACATGATACTTGATATCCGATTTAGCAACCATTAGCATAAATTTAAAAATACCAACTGTTGTTTTACCTGCTGCCGTTGTTCCCTCAAGATATTCCCTGTCTGCTTCCACTGTCAAAAAATCTTTAAATTTAGAAGATAAGACCAGCACCGTACCACCTCCCTGTTTAGAGCTGTTTTTAAGTAAAACTTCGCAAAACTCACGTTTAGCGAATATTATTTTTGATATTAAAATAACTGCAAAGTCAGTTTATTACTGGCTTTTCCTGATTTTTACACATTTAATGCCTTTGTGCAATATTACAACAGAATAGCAAAAAACACTAAAAATCCGCGACCGGCGGACATTTTTAGTGTTTTTTAATCCACCAGGTCCTCTTGATTGACCTGCCGCATCTGTTCTAAAATCTTAGAAATATTGTCCATTTTTTCCACTGCCTCATCATTTTCTGCTGTACCTTCCGACAGTTTTTCTTTCTGTAGTTTGAGCAGTTCCAGCCTTGCTTCCTGTTCCTGTGTCGCCATGTCCATATGCTCCGTAAGCCACTGAAGCGCCTTCATCTGATCAGCGCGTTTGATTTTGATGCCATTCTTTCCTTCAGATACCTCGGAAATAATGCTTGTGTCCACGCCTGTTGATTCTTTCAAATCAACATAACTGTATTCAGCAATCTTCTGTTGTCCTGTATTCGGGTCCATTACCGGAATATCCTGCCCGTCAACCCGCTTCCATACCGGAACTTTTTTCTTTCCAAAGGTAACATAATCTCCCATATCTGCAAACGCGATATCCATATACTTTTGAAAGATGTCTGCCTGTGTTAAATAGGCTTGATTTAGCTTTTCCTGTTTTAATCTGTCTATTTCCTCTTTTACCTTTGCATTTCTTAACAATCTTGAACCGCTTGACATTGCTACATACTCATCACACTGATATGCCTTTCTATAGGCTTTTGTGGCATTAAAACATTTTACAAAATACAAACAAAAAAGCCGTTGCTTCTCGGTTAGTTCCGTATTTTGCAATACAGATTCTATCTCATCAGCAACAGGCTCTTTATCATGCTCTATATTATCTTTTTTTGTATGCATACTTTTCTCTGTTTTTGTATGCATACCTTTTCTATTCCAGCCGTACCTTGTTTTCCAGCTTTTTACTGTCGCAAGGCTGACACCATATTTCTCTGCTATGTCCTTATATTTCATGCCGGACATATAATCATTTTCTGCTAGTTCATAGTTTTGCACGCCACCACCTTCCTTTGCTTAATATTCTAATAAAATTCGGTATATATATTTATATAATCTCAAAACCATATGTGCAAACAATATGTTCCTTCCTTAAAAATTCCGTATCTATTTTTTTCAAGTCTACATCTTCCCCGATATCTTTTGGTAAAAACATATAAACTTGAATTTCATAAAACCCAATTTCTGGAAAGAATACATCTTTCAAATGCAAAACATTAGTGCTCTGTCCGCTATTTGGAATACTACTCTTTACCACATGACCATATTGATTTGTATTTTCGCTTTTTTCATCAATAACCTGACTCTCAATTTCATCTACAACCAAAACCATCACTTGATTCAGTTTGTTACCAGCATTTAATTTTTCTATAGCATAAACAAAAATAAAACTTTCTTCTTCATAATTTAATGAATTAATACTCGTAACTAAATCAAACGATATTTTATTATTGTCAGGTAATTTTATTGTATCACATATATTTTTTATATTAGTTACATTTTCATCTGCATACTCACACATAAAAACATTTACATTAAATCTGCTTGTCATTGATATTGCTCCATTCTTTATTTTTTTCGCTACTTACGCTAACTTTTCTAGCAATAGAAGTACTGGTCCTTCTTTTTGCATATAATTTTTCAGCTGTGCTATCTGGTATTTGATCAATTTTAAATTGCAGTTCGTTTAAACCTTTTTGCAATTCTCTTAAACTTTCCCCTACTCCATTATTTATTTCCTGTACTGTATTTACTGTATTCCTTAATTCTTGAGTAGTTTCTGTCATTTGATTTCTTATTCCTTCTGTTTTACCTTCACCTGTTATACTCATTATAATAGCAATAACCGATAATATTATAGATGTTATTGTACTAGCCATACTGAATTGTTCAACGAATACGGACTGATTATATGTACTTGTTATAATCAACCAAGCGCATATGCCTATACATATGCAAGATATGTATCTGCAGTGTAATGTTCTCTTTTCACATTTCAATTTTTCATTATATTCATGAAATTCCTTACTATCTGATTTATTATGAATTTCTATCATATAAGCTCCTTCTATCTCATAATTATGCATTTTATTAATTGTATAACACACTTTCATTTTTGCAATAAGCGCCAGCTTTCGCTAGCGCCTGAGGGGTAAATTTGAAATGTGAACAAATTGTTCCGGTTCAGATTCTTTACATCTGTTCCAGTTTAAATATTAACACAGCTAAAACGGACATATCGGACAAATTTCAATTTTCTTGTAAAAATCTTTCCACTGCTTTCCGACAGCTTTCTTCTGTGTGATGTTTCCCCATGCGATAAGCTACCTGCACCCATGTGAGGTTATCCAAATACCTGTATGTAATCATACGCCGCATTCTGCTATCTTCTATCTGTCCTATGTATTCTTCTACCTCATTGGTCAGTTCCAGTAGTTTTAACTCCCTACCATTCAACTGCTGCCGACGGCATATAAGAAGCGTTGTCTTTCTTGAGTACTCAGGGTATGGATACCCTTCGATTTTATAATGTCTGTTTCCTCCTTCTCCGCCTGTAACTGAATCCTGCTGGGTGTATCCTTGCTTTTCCATAACCGCAATTTGTCTTTCCAGGGTTTCAATCCTGCTTTTTATGTCCTTAATTTCCTGCTGCGTATCGCAATATTGTGCCAATGCCTCTTTTATTCCCATATTTCCTCCCATTTGTATTGTACTGCTCTGTGTTTTGTGCTATAATACATTTGTTCGATATATGGGAACAGGAAGCTTGCAGACCGCGAATCCAGCAGGCTTCCTTTTTTGTTGCACCGGTGCAATTCTTGACTTCGGACAAAAAAATACCAACCATCAAATATTGACGGTTGGTATTTTAAAATTTTGTTTTTTTAATCTTCCAAATATGTATCTCTTACTGTCGCTAATTTAGTTTGCCCTGTTGCTCTATTTCCATCGCTTTTATAAACAACAGCATCGTACCCCGGATACTGTGTCTTAAATTTATTTTTCCAATCGCCAACAGTCATCGAATTTCTAGTCATTCTTTCAGCACTGTATTGTTTTGGCAGCTGTGAATCACCGCGTACATTTTTCCCTTCTTTTAAAATGTCCACTTGAAATCCTTCGATTTCAAAAATTCTCTTTTCGACTATATCTACTCTAGGCAAAACTACCACTCCTTTGTAATTTGATACTTAAATTATAGCATTCCAACCATCAATATTCAATTTTCAATGTCCATTTATGCTCTAATGCCGTGATTTCAGCACTAAACCATACTATTTTTATTTATATTTGTGATTCCGTAATAAAATCACTTAATTCAAGTTCTTTACTTTCATCTGCTCTATTCTCCTTACATCTTCCCTTTCTTTTGCACCCATACACCTGCTGCCCCTGTGCATTTTCTCCCAAATATGCTTTATATGCGCATTGTCCGCAGGTTTTAGTGCTTCCATTAATGTTTATCCACTCTTTCATCGTTTCCTCATGAATCTCCGTTCAAAATGTTTTCTGTAATCTTCTTTAGCCCCTGCATGAAGCCTGTTATATGCTTCCTTTGATTAAAAAAGACAGTATTCCCGATATAAGATGCCGGTATTGCCTGTATGATATGTTCGGCTTCTATGTACCAGCCGTGCCCTGTATTATATATCCCCATAACCTTTGTCTGAAATAAACGCTCATTTGCATCTCTACAGGTATCATACGGACAGTCTGATTCAAACGGACACTCTACTATCCCTGTCTGCTGGTCACGGGTTCTTGGGATACACTCACACGTTTCATAAATATAAATCGTATCTCCCGGCATACATGGAATTTTCTGTTTTGCAAGACGTTCACATACTTGCGTATACTGCCTGTCCAGTTCTTCCACCTGTCCAGGACTTACTCCCAGCTGCTCATAATCTTTTAATTTAAAAAGCGCCGCATATATTCTGCTGCCAACCTTTTTCAGTTCTTCTTCAGGCACTCCGTTTAATCCCCATTCGCCATTTTTCTTCTGCCATGTAAGCATTGTTATCACCTCTGTCTTTCTTATTCTCCCATACGCATCTGCCCCGGAATGTCCTTTTGTTCTTCCGCTGCTAACGTATCCAGCATATGTCCAATATCCTTTATATGTTCCCTGATTCCCTTAACGTCCTTTTGATATACACAGGATAACAGACCATTTGCAACACCTATCATTTCATTGAATACCGCACCTTTGTAATCCTGTGTAGACGGTTTTGGAGTAGAATCCGCTTCGCTACCGGTGTTTATGCGGCTTTCGGGCTTTTTAGTTTTTTCGCTTTTGTCTTCATCTTCCGGCGCAGGGGCTTCTGTATCTGCCTTTTCCGCATTTACTTTTTTTACATCTTCCTTGCGTGTTTTTTCAGGTGCCGGACGGCTGACCTTTGGTCCTTTGCGTTCCTTTGGCCGTTCTTCTTTTGTTTCTTCTGACGGATACGGTCTTTTATACTCTCTGCTCCATTCTTCCTGTGCCGTGCCTGTTTTTCCTTTAAAAAGCTGTTTCCAGCCATCTATCAACTGCTGCCATGTATACTCCTGCTTTTCCCCACTTCGTGAATTAACTAATCTGACAGTGGACTCTTTTGTTTTCAGAGAAAATACCATTCTTCCGATTCCCGCCAGACGGACAAAATATATCTTTTCTTCATTCGGACACATATCGTCTTTCATCTGCTCTACTGTATATCCTGCCGCTTTGTTTTGTTCATATATTGCCCTGTAAAGCTCCGGTTCGTCTTCTCCGAGTTTTGCCAGTGCTTTTATCAGGTTATCATCGTAATCCGATGTAACGTCCGGTTCTTCCATTAACACCTCAAGGTCAGATATTTCTTTTTCCCTGTCTATTTCTTCTTTTACAGTCTGAATATCCGCCTTTGAAAACTCCGGTGTAAGCTCCTCATTAATGGTATCCGGTAACTGCAGCATAATAGTAAGCTTTGCATATCCAAAGCCTTTGTACTGCTCCATGAGCCTGTCAGAATTGCCGTTCTCACTGAATCTGTCGTTAATATGGATAAATCTTGATACCTGTGTCTTATCAAGCCCGTATCTGGCTTTTGCCAGTTCAACAATGCTGTTATATCCCGAATCTTTTAAAATGTCTGTGTCCCGTGCTATTTTTAACAGGTATCCGATTCTAACAAAACCTTCTGCTGTCTTTGTCAATTCTGTATCAAGCTCCTGCTGCCATTCATCAAATGTCGTTATAATTTCCATTGCTATTCCTCCAATCCCATGAAATCTGCTTCAAGGACATCTGCAAGAAGCTGTCCCGCAAGTTTTCCATGCCATATCCTGTTGCCGTTTTTCCTCAATTCACGATACTCCTGTATGCGCTTTTCATTTGCCGTTTCTCCCTGTCTGCGCTCCTCTGCTGTCATTTTCTTTTTAAATGCCGCCATGAAACGTTTAAGAAACGGAAGTGCTTCCTCAAGATCAGGATTCTGATTATCTCCCGTGGTTCTTTTCTGCCGTATGTTGCCGGAGGCTTCAACCTCCAGCGTATACCACGGCGTATCTACTGAATCTGTCCGTCTTAAAAAGAACGGATATGCTTCATGCTTCTGTATTCTGTCGTAATAGAAATCTGCATGATCCATGCAGTGATTGAGTGCTGTTCCTTCACGCACCATGTCTTCAATGCACCTTGGAGCAATTACCGCAAATTTCTTATCATGATATTCAAATTTCTTTATATCAGGAAGTATCTTATTTACTTCCGGCCACTTCTTTTCCAGTTTTTCTGACTGTTTCTTTATGGATTCCCCTTTGAAAAACAACACCGCATCGGCATGTGCCTTTTTTAAATCTTTTGGCCAGCCTATCTGTGATGCGGATACATTCCACTTATTCTGTTCTGCAAGGTTATAGTAATCTTCCCACGTGATTCCTGTCTGTATAAATGTTTCACCCGACTTTTCTGCCTGCCGCTTAATGTAGTTATATACTTTAACCGGCTTAATCGGCGGCGGAAGGAATCCAAAATCCGATAAGTTGATTTCGTTTGCCGCAAATTCGCTGATAACGTAATCCGGCCATATTGTATCTGCCCGTTTTTCACACTGCAGCCATTTTAAAAGACGCATGTCTCCGTCTAAATCTTTCAGTCGTTTTAATCTTGCATTGTCAATTTTTAATATCTTTGCAATCTGTGTCTGTCCCTCGCTCAAAAGCGTACTATCATACCGGCAACTCATCACATCCTTGGCAAGCCGAAACATTCCAATCTTCGCCAGCATTTCAATTGCCGGATTATGTCTTTCAATGTAAAGATATTCCGCCGCGCTTCTTGGCAGTTCTGACCATAAATCAATTGCTGTGTTTTTTAATACCGTCCGTTTCAAATTTTCAATATTTTCCATATACAGCTTATGCTTCGAGCTGTAAAAAGAGTAATACGGTCTGCCCTCCAGAATAAATCTGTGTTTTTTATTCTTATAATTCCCCCATGTATAATGTACCGGAGTGTTGCCAAAATATAGGACTCTTTCCTGTTCTGCAAATACATGGTGTGGATTTGTATATTTTCTATCGCGATAATACGAACTTACTCTAAACGTCCTGATTACAAATCCTCCTTGTATCTCCTGAATACATTCTACATATCGTGCTTCAGTCGCTAAGGTCTGTATTTTGCTCTGAAGCTTGAATTTGACAGTTTTTCCACAGCACGGGCATTTTCCTTCTTTATTTCTCTTTGCCTGTATGAGCGGCACCTGTTTTTCGCAGTATGTGCAGTATCCTGTCTTATCCTTTATACTTTCATAAAAAATAAAATTTTCTACTGCCGCCTCATGAAATGCCCATCTTTCAAATCCCGGCAGCAATGGTGGTATCAGTGCCATATGTTCGTCCCACGGTTTCTGTTCTTTTGCTTCTGCTTCCTGTATCTTTTTATCACGGCATTTCCCTTGATATTCATTCAGACCGTCAATACCTCTATGTATAACTCTTAAAAACTGACGGATTGTATCCCTGCCGCCCTGATTCTGCCACACACGGCTATTTCTTTGTATTGTTGATAAGCCATAATCCCTATACAGGCTTTTTTGGACCTTATCAAGATTCACAAACAATCCTGTACTCCATCTGACTTCGTTTCCTGCTTCATCAAGAATCCGTGTTACGAACTCGCTTCCTTCCGGATTGCAATATATTTCGTAGGTCGGTGTTTTTATTCCTTCTGCCACTTTGTCTGGGAAGAATACTGCTATCATCAGTATCCTTCCTCTTGTCTGGCAGCGAATCATCACATCGTATATTGTGTCATACTTATACGTTCTCCATGAATTTACGTATTTAATGGGAACAGCTAATTTATTTCGCTGTGCCACCCGCCGCATGTGCGGTGTGGCATTGATTCTCTTTAAACTCCTTAATTCTTTTTTATACACAGTTTTCCACCTCTTAAACCATAGTACACATTTGCTTTTATCTGTTTTCCGTCAACGTATACCGGATAAATTTCCTGAATATTGCGGGTGTCTTTTTCTTCTTTCAGCAGAAACAGGTATGATCCTTTAACCCCTTTTGCTATCGGATTCTTCCCCCGGACAATGATAAAATCCTCTTTAACTGTTGCCGCTCCTTTATCTTTACACAGGTGCGTTTCATTTTCTTCCCTGTCCGGGTACTTGCGGATGTACTCACACGCAAGTGCTGCAAGCTGTATCCTTGTAATCTCTTTTATCAGTGTCAGTTCGGTACAGGAAATTCTTGTACCATTCCCGTCCTGATTAATGTCACCGCCCGCTTCCACAATAAAGAACCGGGAATCCATATTGTTATAGTATCCGAGTGCACACAGGGGGTTCTCTGCGCAGTGGAAGCCGTTGTGCGCGCATTTTGCTTCTTTTTCCCGGTACGTCTTTCCGGCTTCCATTGTCATAACTCCGCTTCCGAGCGTTGCCTGTAGATTCCGGTTAAATGCTTTTATAGCTCTCATGCTCTCTCCTGTCCTAAGTAATATTCACGCATCATTTTCTTTACTTCTGCACGGCTTGGAATCCCTAAATAAACCGGTCCTCTCATCTGCTCCTGTTTACCGTCATGCTCTATCGTTGTGATTGATACGATTTTGTCACTTACCCTTACTTTGCCCTGGAATGCCTTTGCAAGAAGCCTGCTCATAAACACCGCAAGGCTCTTTCCTTTTTCTCTTACGGCTGCTGCCATTGCCAGATTGCTCATGCACTCATCCGCAACCGCTTCATACCAGTCTTCCAGCACTCCATGTAACTCAAGTTCTTCTTTTTCAGCCTTTATTTTCCCCATTGCCGCCGTCAGCGGTGTTGCCAGTTCTGTAATCACTCCGTCCACGTAATCATTTACATCATCTTCCTCAAGCCCGTTTTCAGCGGCAAACTGCTTTAATTTATAAATATCGCCCTTTAATTCCTCTGCTTTTCTGTTTAACTCCTCTGCTGAATTAAATTCTCCGAATTTTTCAGACATATTGTTTCTCCTTTCTGTTGCACCGGTGCAACTTACGGAATATCTCCATAATCTTTTACGCTGATATCATGCCAGCTTATTTCCCGTCCACAGCTTCCGCAGTAATCCATATTCCATACACGGTTCACTTCCAATCCGCAGTGCGGGCAGAATCCGGATATAATCCTTTCATCCCCGTTGTAATACGGTTCTGCAACTTTCATAATTCTCCTGCCGTCTTTTTCATAAAACGGACGGCTGTCGGCATGAAATATGCCCATTTCCCCGTCTGTCAGCTCTGCTATATTCATGGTGTTCGTATATTTCCTCCGTCATCTATATATGCGGCGCCTTCCATGTCCTTGTAACTCTTTAGAAAAACCTCCCGCCACCTGTCTTCTCCGTACTTTTCTTCAAATGCCCGCTGTGCCGTCTGCTTGAGCATTAAGTCCACTGCCGGATTGTCATGCGGTGATTCTTCACCATGCTCATGATGAAACCGCTCGCATACATAGGCATACAAGCCATATTTTTCTGCAAGCTTTCTGTTTGCTGTTCCGTGCATGAAATGGTGCTTATGCAGCCCCGTTGATGGGAGTTGTCCGAAATATCCCGCCTTTTCAGCTTTCAGACGGCACAGGTAACACTCTTTTGTCTGCTGTAAAATGCTTTTGTTCTTCATTGTGTTTCTCCTTTAATTTCTCTATACAGAACTGATGCCACAACGAGTATTCATGGGCTTCGTCCGTAAATGTTACAACATGGTACCTCATCAGCTCCGTAATCTGCTGCCACAGTTCCTGATTCTTTACCGGCCTATTCCCGGATTTTTTCCAGCCGTTCTTTTCCCACTGGGCAGCCCAGTGGTTATTCACAGTATTTAAAACATGGGTACAACCGGTAAATATGCGGACTTTCTGCATTTTGTTTAATCTTCCCAATGCTTCCGCTATGATATTTAACTCAAGCTGATTTTCGGTGCAGTTTTTCATTCGCCCGGAGTGGTTTCTCGTATGCCCGTTATATTCCATTGTGTAAACGTAGTATGCCGTCTTCCATATCCGCGGTCCTTTGGCTGTTGTCGTTATGTAGATGTTTACCACGTCTATCCGCCTCCTTCTTCTTTGTACATGGTGTATGAAAAATACTTAAACCCCGCCTCTGTATATCCTTCTCTCACAGAATCCGGATTCAGAATATATCCCTTCTTCGGACGGATTCCATGATTGAAGGTGCTGGAGCGGACAACCTGTTTTATCACAACCGGCTGTTTTAAGTTCCGGGACGGATTCCACCGTTTTCCTATCAACTGTCCTTCGGTTTCTTCTGTCTTTAATGCCGCCTTGATAAAGTACCTTGCTATACCTTTGTAATCTCCTTTGCTGTACAGCGGCTTCATGTCTATGCCGCCTTTTGTCCAGCACTGCTTTAATTCCTGCGGCGTGCAGATTGACATCATCATATGGATATGGGCAGCGCCCCGCTTTCCCAGTTCTTTTACATAGATGTATTTGAGTGGTATTCCCTTGTCTTTGAATATCTTTCTCATTTTCTTTAAGCAGTTGCGCATATCCACCTGCATCTGTTTTGAATCTTTTGGACGGTTACGTGGAAAATAGGTGAACGTCACAAGCATTCCTGTGTTATCGGTAAAATTGGTATTCATCAGGCGGCGGAGTGTCCGCTCTGCCTTTCTTTGATTTACCCTCTGCTGACATTCACATGTCTGCCTGTATCGTCCTTCCCTCTTTTCCCCTTTGCAGTTATAACGAAGTGTGTGATATTTTCTTACCTCAAGTATCCTGCCCGCCACGCATATTTCCTTAATGTATGGCATATTGTTATATCTCCTGAATGGTTCTTTAGATAATCATTTAATCAAGCTTTCAAAAGGGGAAAATCCCCTTTTATTTTTTATTGACATATCACACATAAACCGTTATAATAATGTAAGTATTGGTATATGTTATACATCAATTTTTTGAGAGAGCTGCTGCAATCAGTTCTCTCATTTTTATTATTCTATAAGCCGGTATGAACCGGGTACTGCACGCTCTTTAATTTCCAATTTCCGAAGCTTTTTCAGCATTTCACACGCTTTAATAATGTCATGTTTCTCTTTGGCATCATCAATGGACCTGTTGTAAAAAATAATCAGCGGTATGCTTCTCATATCTTTCTCCTTTCCGGCGGCATGAAGCTACGTGATGCCGCCTGTTTTGTGATATACATTTCTTTAACCTTTAGGGTTCGGG
>SCPN01000448.1_pt1 | contig 88537 bp, 122 predicted proteins | sample 6106831 | NCBI WGS metagenome assembly SCPN01 (sample SAMN10720447, study PRJNA508395) | human gut metagenome | isolation source: Participant 1, 0 month
ATCTCCTGATAATAAGCAAACTGTCGCATTTAGAACCTCAGGTCAATATGTTACACCTCAATACACAAGCTACTCTGGTAGACTCTATAACACTCAAACAGGAGAAGAAATTACTAACCCTGATGAGACTACTAAAAAGGAAAATGAGGCTATTCGTAATGCGGTTGCAACCCAGTTGTCAATGAGTGATGCAGTCCAAACAGGTGACCTCCTTCGATTCTACACGCCAGATGGTTTAAATCCTCTTGATTCTAGCACAATTTCCTACACTAAACAGATGGATCAACTGAAAAAAATCAATAAAAAGCTGAAAGATAAATCAACTAGCCTCTACAAGCAAGAAAGGCAATAAATCAACAGCTGATCTATTCAAGACGCCATCTTACAAGGAGCTACATCCTGTTGAACCTGAATCAAGCTCAAACTCAACAGAAGAAAGCTCATCTAGTCAAGAAACTACAGCTGCACAAGAATAATCCTAAAAAGACTGTTCTAATCGAGCTATCTTTTTAGATTAAATCAACCATATCTCTACATAATCAACTCTTCAACGATCTGGCTCGGACATATTTCTTGCTAGTTTTCTCCAACCATGATTAAATAAGAATCATAACAAAACATATATAGGAGATCTGATATGAATCCAATGGAATTATTTAACCAAGTGAAAGAAATGATCGAAAAAAAAGATTTTGAAGCAGCTAAAAAGTTTGTCGAGGAAAACAAAGATGATCTAGGTGAGTACTTCAACCAAGCTAAATCTCTCGTTTCAGGCAACGAAATGGTGAGTGGAGCTTTAGACAAGATTAAAGGCCTATTCTAAGCCTAAATTCCCCCAATCAATAGGATTGAGGGAATTTTTTATTCAGATGACTAATTGAGACTCAGAAATATTATAGTGTGATATTTTATTTGTAAGAAGACAAAAAAGAGATTCCCCAAGGAACCTCTTTCCATTCTATATTACAATAGAATTATTTTTTCAAGTTGTAGAATGATTTCAAACCACGGTATTCTGCAACTTCACCAAGTTGGTCTTCGATACGAAGCAATTGGTTGTATTTAGCGATACGGTCAGTACGTGACAATGAACCTGTCTTGATTTGACCAGCGTTAGTTGCAACTGCGATATCAGCGATTGTTGAATCTTCAGTTTCACCTGAACGGTGTGATACTACTGCTGTGTATCCAGCTTCTTTCGCCATTTCGATAGCGTCGAAAGTTTCAGTCAAAGTACCGATTTGGTTAACTTTGATAAGGATTGAGTTAGCAGCGTGTTCTGCAATACCTTTTTCAAGGTAAGCAGTGTTAGTTACGAAGAAGTCGTCACCAACCAATTGAACTTTACCACCAAGACGTTCAGTAAGAGCTTTCCAACCGTCCCAGTCGTTTTCGTCCATACCATCTTCGATAGTGATGATTGGGTATTTGTTAACCAATTCTTCAAGGTAGTCGATTTGTTCTGCAGCAGTACGAACAGCAGCGCCTTCACCTTCAAATTTAGTGTAGTCGTAAACTTTACGTTCTGCATCGTAGAATTCAGATGATGCACAGTCAAATCCGATAAATACGTCTTTACCTGGTACATATCCAGCAGCTTCGATAGCTTTGATGATAGTTTCAACACCATCTTCAGTTCCGTCGAAACGATGGTGCGAAACCACCTTCGTCACCTACGGCTGTTTCAAGTCCACGTTCTTTAAGGATTTTCTTAAGTGCGTGGAAGATTTCAGCACCCCAACGAAGAGCTTCTTTGAATGTTGGTGCACCAGCAGGTACGATCATGAATTCTTGGAAAGCGATTGGAGCGTCTGAGTGAGAACCACCGTTGATGATGTTCATCATTGGAGTTGGAAGAACTTTAGTGTTGAATCCGCCAAGGTAGCTGTAAAGTGGAACTTCAAGGTAGTCAGCAGCTGCGCGTGCTACAGCGATAGACACACCAAGAATAGCGTTGGCACCAAGTTTACCTTTGTTTGGAGTACCGTCAAGAGCGATCATTGCGCGGTCAATACCTTGTTGATCACGTACGTCGAATCCGATGATGTGCTCAGCAATAACGTTGTTTACGTTATCAACTGCTTTTTGAGTACCAAGACCACCGTAACGAGCTTTGTCACCATCACGAAGTTCTACTGCTTCGTGTTCACCAGTTGAAGCTCCTGAAGGAACCATACCGCGACCGAATGCACCAGATTCAGTGTAAACTTCTACTTCAAGTGTTGGGTTACCGCGTGAGTCAAGGACTTCACGTGCGTAGACATCAGTAATAATTGACATTACAATACTCTCCTTATGAGTTAAAATTTTTTACACACCTTTATATTACCATAATATCAAGGCTTAAGCAAATTAAAACCAGAATTTTCTAGCGATTTTCTATTTTTTAATATTTTCAATTATTTTTGAAAATCTCAGAAAAAATAAGGCAAATGAAAAGGAATTCAAAATATTGTATAATGGTAAATAGAAAAGAGACAGGAGATTCCCTATGACTTCACTTGAAAACAAAGTGTTCCAATGCGCCAGTGGCGAAAAACGCCTGAATCCCGATGAACTTCGTCAGTATTTTGGAACCTATGCGGAACGTGTAGTCCTAGCTGTTTTATTGGAAGATGCTGAAAAGAAAATCGTAATAGAACACTTTCCACTGATTTTAAAGAAGTTATTAGCAGTTTACCCCAACCTTAGTCTAAAGCTTTCACCTAACCTATCTGATCAGACACAGTTCACCTATATCAGGGGCGCTCAAACACTGAATATTTCTGCAACTATTGTGGATGAAGCAAAAGCACACTCACCGTATGGTATTGTTGTGCATAGTGATAAGGCCGAAAACCTTGATAAGATACTATTCTCAGAGCTCTATCCTGATATTCTTGCTCCCAAGCAAACTGAGCAAATCGTTGAAAAAAGGGGATTTTTTACTAAGCTATTTGGAAAATAATAACATCTGAGCTGGCCCCCTGGTCCCTGGTCAGCTTTTTCTTGTTTCACAATGACTGACTCAACTTGATGAGGTTTCCAATATTGAGTCCTGTTCGATAGAGATTTTCCTTAGCCGAAGACAGAATTTGATCTAAGTCACCTAATTGACCAATGATTGGAAAAGCGGCTGAAATGCCACCTACTGGAAAATCAGGTAAGTCATTCTTCAAACTGCCACAAATAGCGATAACTGAGATAGCCGATGGTGTTCGTTTAGCTACACCTACTGGTGCTTTACCAGATAAGGACTGATTATCCATACGTCCTTCCCCAACAATAACCAAATCAGCTGTTTTTACACGCTGGTCAAAATCGACACAATCCAGTACAAAATCAATCCCCGACTTAATTTCTGCTCCTGCAAAGGCTACCATTCCTGCTGCCATTCCCCCTCCAGCACCTGAACCAGCTAGTTTTGGAACCTCAGGAGCAAATCCTTGGTAGAATTGAGCCATGTTTTGGTCAACCTTTTTAACTTGTGAAGGTGACAAGCCCTTTTGACCACCAAAAATATAGGTTGCCCCATTTAAACCACACAAAGGATTATCCACATCGGTGATAAGACGAATAGTTACATTAGATAGATCAAGTTTATTTTTAGAAGACACCTTTTTAACGTGACCAAGATTGGCACCTATTGGCTCAAGCTCCCGCCCCTCAGAATCATAAAAACGATAACCTAATCCATAAGCCATACCAATTCCGCCATCATTAGTGGCTGATCCACCTACACCTATAATAAAATCACTAATACCAGATTTAACCAAGTGAACAATCAGTTCACCGACTCCCTGGGTTGTTATACAAAGGGGGTTGCGTTTATCCTTAGGCACCTGCTCCAAGCCACAAACCGCAGCCATTTCAAAAATGGCAGTCTGCCCATTACTAGCATAGGGGACAGATCCATCACCTGTATAAGCATGTGGAATCTTAATAGTTTTCTTCTCAAGATTTAGATTTTCAGCAAGAGCATCTAAGGTGCCTTCGCCACCATCGCCTATTGGCATGAGGTCAAAATCAGCGTCTGGTAAGGCCTTTTCAAGGCCCGATTTAAGAGCTAGGGCAACCTCTTTTGCAGACAAACTTTCCTTAAACGAATCAGGTGCAATCAAAATTCGCATCATGTCACTCCTTCTATTTTCCTTTCAAGTAAGGGGACAGGGCCTGAACCAAGTCATCTGTCATATGTTGTGGACCTAGGACAGTTTTAATACCAAAGCACTTTAGCCTTTCACTATCAAAATCACTATCATTAAAGCTGTATAAAGGTTTAATTCGCATCAATTCCTTAATACTCTCTTCATCACGATAACCTTGATTAGCTATATTTGCCTCTAAAACCTGACAGAGGTAACGGATGGCCTTGGTAGGTGCCGTAATATAGATTGCAATGAAGTCCCCTTTTTGCATACTGGCTTTCTGAGTCCAAAGAATATCCTTACTTGCTGAGAACTCCTCCCCGATATCGTAGTATTTTAGATTTACTGGAACAATCCAGTAGTGTGGCTCTGAAGCCTTCCTAAGATGTTTAGGAACAACCAGAGAACGACTCCCTCTAATGAGCTCAAAAATCGTTTGGTCTGGAATTGTCTCATCTAAAACAAGGCTTATCCAAGTCTTCTTGGACATATGGTAACTAGGATAAATTCCATCTAAGTCTAAGAGCTTATCCATCTATCTTGGATCGACCTTGATGTTAACCACATCATAGACTAAACTCGCCTTTTCTCCACTAAGTGCTAGTTTCTCACCCTTGAGAGGGAAAAATAGGGCATACCACTTACCATCAACCCGAAAGGAAAGATAGTCTGGATATTTCTCAAAAGGAGGGTCAGCTTGGTCTGAAAATTCCTTAACTATAAAATTAGCCAGACGATTATCTTGCGGGGATGAAAACAATTGATCATCATAACAAGAATCAGCTACCTGTGACAGAAGTTCTCCATAAGCTTCTCTGACTTGACCAACGTAAGTTCCAGTTGCGTGAGGGCTTCGGAAAGTGTCTTAAGACTCGTCAAAATCAATATCAACAACCTGCCCTGTCAACTTACCTTCTAAATCAATGAATAGTCGAGCCTCAAGTCCTTCAGCCATTAGTGGTTTTCTGAGCTCATAGCCTTTCTCACTAGTTATAAAACCAAAAGGCTCCAGGCTATCATGTTTTAGGACTTTCTTTTTAAAATAAGCATCCTCAAAAGTCATTGGTTCTCCCTTTTTCTAAAAAAGAGAAGTTGAGACAAACTTATGTCCCAACTCCTTTTTATTTTGTTGACTGGCGTAAAGTTAGACCATGATTAAGAATAACGTCTTTATCTTCAAGTTCTTCCTTATTCATGATTTTAGTCAACATACGCATGCTAACCGCCCCTAAATCATAGAGAGGATGATTAATACTAGAAAGGTTTGGACGTGTATAACTTGTAATTGGTGAATCATTGCTTGTGATGATTTCGAAGTCTTCTGGAACTGATTTACCTGCAGCAAAGAGGCCATTCAAGAGACCCGCAGCCAATTCATCTTCCCCAACATAGGCAGCAGTGGCACCAGAGTTCAAGACACGTTGTGCTAAATCAAAGCCGTCTTTATAGCTATATTTAGCTTCAAAGACAAGTCCTTCATTGTAGCGCAAATTATTCTTTTCAAGTCCAGACTTATACCCGGCCAAACGTAGTTTGCCATTAATATCATCAATTAGTGGTCCTGATACAAAGGCAACCTTTTCATTATTTTTAGCAAGCTGCGTTACAGAATCCTCAACGGCAGCTTTATAGTCTATGTTAACACTCGGTAATTGGTGTTCGAGGTCAACTGTTCCTGCTAGGACAATCGGTGTACGGGTACGAGAGAATTCTGCACGGATTTTTTCTGTCAGATGGTGTCCCATAAAAATAATACCATCAACTTGTTTAGAAATTAGAGAATGAATGACTGTAACTTCATGATCCTCATTATCATCACTGGAAGCAAGAACAATATTATACTTGTACATGGTTGCAATATCATCAATACCTTTAGCTAAAGTAGCAAAATAGCTATTAGCAATATTTGGAATGACAACTCCTACAGTAGTTGTTTTTTTACTTGCCAAGCCACGCGCAACCGCATTTGGACGGTAATCCAAACGATCAATGACCTCAAGCACTTTTTTTCGGGTGTTTTCTTTTACATTTTTATTTCCATTTACAACACGAGAAACAGTTGCCATCGATACTCCAGCTTCACGCGCTACATCATAAATTGTGATTGTTTCATCAGTATTCATAAAAATACTTCCTTTCTAAATTTAATGCACACTTTTTCACGATAATTATAGCAAAATTTGAAAACACTTTCAAATGTTTTGACTAATCCTTTACAAAAAAATGAAAAGAATCTCTTTCGATAGCTAAGGTGAAGAAATACGTTTCAAATATTTGGCTATCATTTCGCATTTTCATGATTATTCATCGCTTACAACCTATAAGATTAAAAAAACTCAATGAAAGCAAATGATTTAATGAAAATCCAAAAACAGCTTGCATTTTCCCTATAAAAGTGACAGAATGAGTGTAAGAAATAACAAAGGAGTTTTTTCTATGTCTAAACTTGATCGCATTCGTCATTTTTTAAATGAAAATAAATCAGGGCTAGCTATTGTTTCAGATCCTGTAACTGTCAATTATCTTACTGGTTTTGATTGTGACCCACATGAACGCCAAATGTTCCTCTTCGTCTACGAAAATCGTGAACCTGCCCTCTTTGTTCCTGCTCTTGAGGTTGCACGTGCCTCTGCTGTACTCGACTTCCCAGTCTTTGGTTATGTGGATTCTGAAAATCCATGGCAAAAAATCAAGGCTGGCCTAGCAAGTACAGACAGCCCTATTATTTATGCAGAGTTTGACAATCTCAATGTGACTAAGTTCCAAGGATTGCAAACGGTCTTTGAAGGTCGCTTTGAGAACTTGACACCATTCATCCAAAAAATGCGAGTTATCAAGTCAGCTGATGAAATTCAAAAAATGATTGTTGCCGGTGATTATGCTGATAAAGCTGTTAATATCGGTTTCGACAATATCTCTCTTGATGTTACTGAAACAGACATCATTGCTCAAATCGAATTTGGCATGAAGAAAATCGGTATCAATCAAATGTCCTTTGAAACGATGGTTCTTACAGGTAATAATGCCGCAAACCCACATGGTATTCCAGGAACTAACCGTATTGAAAATGATAGCCTCCTCCTCTTCGACTTGGGTGTTGTTAGTCAAGGCTATGTTTCAGATATGACACGTACCGTAGCTGTTGGTCAACCTGACCAATTCAAGAAAGATATTTACAATATCTGTTTGGAAGCTCAACTCACTGCCCTTGATTTTATCAAACCAGGCGTAACAGCCAGTGAAGTTGATGCTGCAGCTCGTAATGTTATTGAAAAGGCTGGTTACGGCAAATACTTCAACCACCGTCTGGGACATGGGCTTGGTATGGATGTCCATGAGTTCCCTTCAATCATGGAAGGAAATGACTTGGTAATCGAAGAAGGTATGTGCTTCTCTGTTGAACCAGGAATTTACATTCCTGAAAAAGTTGGTGTTCGTATCGAAGACTGTGGCTATGTTACAAAAGATGGCTTCGAAGTCTTCATACACACACACCAAAAGAACTTCTCTATTTTGATGTTTAATTAATCCAGAATGGTCTTCAATTAAGTTGAGGACCATTTCGTTTGCACTCAAATTCAAATGACATTTAAAAAGCTGACCCTTCATGTGTCAGCTTTTGCTATTTATCCTTCATGCTCTTGTCTAAGATAGTCAAGCCCTTCTTCAATCCATCCTGGCAACGCTTCTGCCAAAGGTTTAAAGCCATAGTTCAAACGACTATCTGAGAAACGATGACGGTGGGGGATTTTATTTTTTTCTTCCTCAAGTGTCCTCAAAGAAAGACTGGCCTTTTGAGTAAATTCATCAAAATCAACTACCTGAACCAAGACTTCCTGGCCTACCTTTAGTGTATTGTAGATGTTGTCGATATAACCTGTCTTAATCTCCGAGATGTGAATCAAGCCTGTGGTACCATTATCCAATGAAACAAAGGCACCGTAAGGCTTGATGCCCGTGATAACCCCCCTAAGCTTGTCTCCAATTTTCATCTTAGTCTGTTACCTCAATCGTTTCAATAACAACATCCTCAAGTGGCTTATCTTGAGCTCCAACCTCAACATTGGCAATCTCATCAAGCACCTTGTAAGAGTCTTCATCCACCAATTGACCAAAAGACTGTGTGACGACGGTCTAGGTGAGGTGTTCCACCATTTTCAGCATAAGCTTCTGCGATTGGTGCTGGCCACCACCACGTTCAAGTTCCTTTTTAGCATAAGGAATTTCAGGCGTTTGAACGATGAAGAACTGGCTACCATTAGTATCTGGTCCAGCATTGGCCATAGAAAGCGCACCACGGAGGTTATAGAGTTCTTCAGAAAACTCGTCCTGGAAGCTACCACCACCGAAGCTTGATTCACCACCCATACCAGTACCAGTTGGGTCACCACCTTGAATCATAAAGTCCTTGATAATACGGTGGAAAATCACACCGTCATAGTAGCCACTCTTGGCCAAATTGACAAAGTTAGTAACTGTTAATGGTGCATGATCAGGGAAAAGCTTGATGACCAAATCACCATGGTTTGTTTTAATTGTTACGACTGGACCTTCTACTGCATCCAAGTCAAGTTGTGGGAAATGAAGTTCTTTTTCTACCAATCCGAGTTCCTCCAAGGCATTGAAAATGCCATCTTCTTCTACTGTTCCAGTTACATAATCAGCTTTGGCTTTAAGTTCTGGTGTGGCGTTCCCCATGGCAATTTTAAGACCAACATAGTCAAAAATTTCCATATCATTTGGCCCATCACCAAACATCATAGCATTGACCGGTTTAAGGTTTTCATGCTCCAAGACATGCTCAACACCAGATGCTTTTGAGATACCATTTGCTACGACGTCAGATGAGTGTTCGTGCCATGGCACCAAGCGAACGTGGGCTGCGAGTTCCTCCGGCAACTTAAGGTCACCATCATTTTCTGCAAAAGTCCACATCTGATAAACATCATTAGTCAAATGGAAATCTGGCTCAACGTCACAAATACCATAGATAGGCACTATAGCATCATCAATCAAATCTGAACGCTCTGAGACAACTGGCTTATCCTTACCGGCAAAGCCCCAAGCAATCCCAATCTCCTTGCACCAAGCAACAAAAGGCTTCTGTAACTTCACGAGCAAGGGGCTGGTTATAAATTTCTTCCCCTTTTCGGTTAATGACATAAGTTCCATTGATTGTTACAAAATAATCAGGCTCTAGGTCTCGAATGTCCTCAACGACACCATAGTAGCCACGTCCTGTAGCGATCCCCGTCAAAATTCCTTTTTCTTTAAGCCCTTTGAAAACAGCCTTAATAGATTCAGGAATGTAGCCTGTTTTTTTGACACGAAGGGTGTCGTCAATGTCGAAGAAAACAATCTTTGTCTTCTTGGCCTTGTATTTTGTTTTTAGCATCTACTGGCATCGCTAATCTCCTTTACAGTATCAAAATCTAGCGTTAGGTACTATTCAAGACAGCCCTAACGAAAGATCATACGATGTTTCCATTATATCATTTCTTAAAGCTAAAAAGCAAAAAAATCATCTAATACCAGATCAGTCTTAGATGATAGGTGTTTTAACGGTTAACACTCTTGATAATACGTTTAATATCACGTTCTTGTTCACGACGTTTGATAGACTCACGTTTATCGTAATCGTGCTTCCCTTTGGCGATACCCAGTAGAACCTTGGCAAAACCATTTTTTAGGTAAACCTTAAGTGGGACTAAGGTCATTCCTGTTCCCTTAAGGTCATTTTGAAGTTTGGTGATTTGCTTTCTTCTTAAGCAATAATTTTCTCGTACGGTCTGGATCTTGATTCCAAATATTCCCTTGCTCAAAACGGAGCAATATGAACATTGATTAACCAAGCTTCCCCGTTTTTTATTTGGGCATAGCCATCTTTTAGTTGGATGCGTGCCGCACGAACGGATTTAATCTCCGTCCCTGTCAGCACGATACCCGCTTCAATAGTATCTACAATACTATAGTCATGTCTCGCCTTTTTATTCTGAGCAACAACATTGCCTTCACCTTTTGGCATAGCAGTCCCTCCATTCTCATCCTATTTTCGTTTTTTAGCAACGTCCTTGTAGAAAGGTTTGTTCCCTTTTCTTCTTACGACGGCCACTCTCACGTCCCTTGTTATCATTATGAGGACGGTTTTGATTCTTACGCTTGTCGGGTTTCTTAGATGACTTACGCTTTTCATCATAAGAGCCTTTGTAACCACTACTATCTTGACCGCTACGCTTATTTACACGTTTACCACGACTTTCGAAATCACCATTCTGACGATCGCGGCGTGGTCCTCTATTACGGAAGGACTTAGCCTTCTCTTCACGTTCCTGACGAGCCTTGTGATCTACTTTTTCAGTGATATCGTACTCACTTGGAAGGTATTGGAAATCAATGTCTCCCGTTTCCTTATCTGCACGAATTAACTTAACTCGAATAGGTTGACCAACACGGAAAGTCTTACCAGTTTTCTCACCCTGAAGGGTCATGGTACGTTCATTGTAATTGTAAAATTCTGGAAGGGTCGTGATATGAACCAAACCTTCGATGGTATTTGGCAATTCGACAAACATACCGAATTTAACCACACTTCCGACAATACCATCGAATTCTTGACCAACAAACTCTTCCATGTACTCTGCTTTTTTCATGGCTTCAACGACACGTTCAGCGTCAATAGCACGACGCTCAAGGGTTGAAGATGAAGTAGCTAACTCTGGAATAACCTCTTCAAAGTGTTCACGCGTTTCTTGAGACATATTGTTGGTGTACTCACGAATCATTCGGTGAACCAAAGAGGTCTGGGTAACGACGGATCGGACTGGTGAAGTGAGTATAATACTGAGCCGCAAGTCCATAGTGCCCATGATTGTGTTCTGAATAACGAGCTTGTTGCATTGAACGAAGCAACATCATATTCATGACTTCTGCTCCAGGTTTGCCTTGAACTCGCGCCATGAAATCTTGTAAGTCTAGCTGATCCATCTTATTGGCAGTTCCTTTGATTTGAACACCAAAGATAGAAGCATAATCCATGAAGCGTTGCAATTTCTCCGCTTTAGGCTCTTCGTGAATACGGTAAATAAATGGCAACTTAGCCTTAGCGAAATGCTCTGCCACACATTCATTGGCAGCCAACATGAAGGACTCAATCATTCGCTCAGCCGTCCCACGTTCACGCACCACGATATCAACTGGCATTCCCTTATCATTAACCAAGATACGAGCTTCAGATGTATCAAAGTTAAGGGCACCACGACGCTCACGCATGTCTTCTAAAATCTTATGAAATTCTGCCATAGCTGATACAGAATCCATGATTGGCTTAAACTGCTCAATCTTTTCTGGATTTCCAGCCAACATCTCATTGACATCACTGTAGGTCATACGGAAGGTTGTATTAATCACAGATTGGCAAATCTTATGATTAACCACCTTGCCTTTTGGAGTAATCTCCATAATAGCTGACTGAGTCAAGCGGTCAACATTGGGATTTAGTGAACAAATACCATTTGAAAGACGCTCAGGCAACATTGGCACCACGCGGTCTGTCACATAAACAGAGGTCCCACGTGCTACAGCCTCACGGTTGAGGGCAGAACCCTCTGTGACATAATAAGACACATCTGCAATGTGGACACCTAGCTCATAGTTACCATTTGGTAAACGTTTAATATGAACTGCATCGTCCAAGTCCTTAGCATCGGCTCCGTCAATAGTAAAGGTTACTTCTTGACGAAGGTCAACACGACCAACGAGGTCTTCTTGACTCGGTGCATCTGGGACAGCTTCTGCTTCCGCCATGACATCCTCTGGGAACTCCTGAAACAATATCCATTGATTCCAAGACTTCCAAGACATCAATACCAGCATCTCCTTGATGACCAATAATATCTCGAACACTTCCTACAAAATAATCGTGATGGCGGTTAGGGTATTTTTCAATATCAACCTTAATAATCTCAGTCCCCTCAAGAGCAACTGGTCCTTTCTTGATATAGATTGGTTGCTGAATTTTTTGATTCTTAGACTTAATGTAACCTACATAGGTTCTTTCTCGTCATTGAGGATAAATTTCCCAACAACCGTTTTAAAGAGCGTTCGACAATTTCAACAACTCTTGCTTCAGCCATTGTCCACGCAAACGATCTGCTGGCTTCTTAATAACTGCAGCAACAGTGTCACCATCAATGGCATGGCCAACGTCATTACGACCAATAAACATGTCATCCTCACTGTCATCGACATGTAAGAAACCAAAACCATTCTTATTGGCATGAAAAACACCCTCTACAGTAACCTGATTGGGATGTTCTTTCTTAGGACGTAAGGATACAGAGCCGTCTCGATTAAAGCGCAACTGTCTCTTCCTTTCCATAGCTGATATGACTTTGATAAGCTGTGGAACTTTTCTCCGCCAGCATGATTAAGAGCCTGGGCAATGTCGTTTACACTGGATTTCCCATGCTCCTTCAAATAATTTATAATAGATTCTTTCATGATTTCCTTTTCTTTTATTTATTGACTATAACGCAAAAAATGAGCCAACCTCAGTCAGCTCATTACTTACTTGAGAGAATGGAAAGGACGATTGCATCTACAATCCATAGAAAAACCATGATTCCTGTAAAGCGTTGCATAAAGGCTTCAAAGCCACGTGGTTTACTACGTTCAAATAGTGCTTCTGACCCACCACCATCAAAGACATTGCTACTTGGATTTTTTTGTGGCTGCATGAATACCGCAATCACAATAATAGCTGACATCACCAAGAGCAGCGTTAATAATAAGTCGTACATAGTTATTCCTCCGAAAAAGTCCCTTTAATTCTACCATAGAACCCCTTAAGATTCAACATGTAAGGTTACTTTTCTATCCTTGGGGCAGAATTTAGGTACCTGAATTTTCTCAGGATGATTCTGTTTATTTTTACTTGTGAGATAGTTGATGCTCCCACATTCACTACACTTTAAATTGATTTTAACTCTCACCTATATTCTTGACTCCTAGCGATTTTCTAAAGATGATTAAGGAACAAACAAAATTTCCAAAGACGATGGCTGCTGTCACAAAGAAAACCCAGCGATAACCTAGACCTGTTGCAACAGCTGAACCCACAAAGGGTCCTAAAACTTGTCCAATGTATGAAAAACTTTGATTAAGGCTAAAGATTCTTGAAATTCCTTCTTTGGGTGTCATCTTGGTCAATAAGGAATTGACACTAGGCGTCAAGGCACCTACACCAAAACCATAGGCAAAGCGTAAAAGGCCAAGTTGCAAGGCTGAACCTGCAAAACCACAAAGGAAATACAAAAGGAAACTATAGAATAAGCCCATTAAGAGCAAACGATGATTCCCAATGCGATCACCAAGTCGTCCTAAATAAGGAGTGCTTAAAAGACTTGAAAAGCCCATAGCGGACACAATTAGCCCTGAGTAAAAAAGGATATTATCACTTTGACCCAAATAACGAATATAAAGCGCCAACATAGGCGCAATCGATTGGGCAGAAATCTGGATAATCATACTGGTCACAAAAAGGCCAATTAAAAGCGATTTGCTAGGAATTTTAGCAAATACTTGCGAAAAACTCATTATCTCTACCTTTTCAATTAATTGGAAGTCCTCTCGCAAACCAAAGATAGTCAAGAGACAACAGATAAACAAAATCAACCCAACTAATAGAAAGGTCCCTCGCATACCAAAGGCCTCAGATATGGCACCACCTAGCAAAGGGCCAATCAAAACACCAGCTGTGAGACCAGTTGATAATGTGCCCAAGGCATAGCCAGAACGTTGCTGAGGAGCCTGACTGGCAATCAAAGCTGTTGCATTTGGCACATAACCTGCAAACAATTCATTCAAGATTCTCAAAAAAAGCATCCAGAGACATTAGGCACAAGGCTAAGCCTCCCATTGTAAAAGTCATCACCATGCTGGCCCTAATCATCATGGGCTTTCGACCATAACGGTCAGCCAGGCGTCCCCAAACAGGTGAAACCAAGGCTGAAGCTAAAGCAGATAGGGCAACAGATAAACCAGCATACCATTCTACCATAGCACCTTTAACCCCTAGTTCTTCTACATAGAGAGCCATGAAGGGCATGACAATAGAAAAACTAGCCCCAGTAAAAAAAAGGTTCCTATCCAAGCAATTTTAAGGTTACGTTGCCAATCAGTGGTTTCAAGCTCTTTTTGGCGCAAATAATCATCTTCTTTCTAAAATTCACTATCCATTATATCACAATGACTAACTATACGAGGTTAGCTAAATCTTTTATGGCACCCTTCACCTTCTTCTTCAAATCATCGATGTTCCCGTTGTTGTCGATAACTAAACTAGCATAGGGCAGTTTTTCGGCTAAAGGCATTTGACTAGCAATACGCATGCCTGCTTCCTCAGCACTTAAGTGATTACGTTTCATCAAGCGTTGGCACTGGACCTCCGGTGACACCGCCACCAACCAAATCTGATCGAACCAATCCTGATAATCATTTTCAAAAAGTAAAGGAATATCCATAAAAAAGACGTCCTCTTCTTTGGCCAAGCAGTCTCTTTTTGCTGCCAGTTCTTCTCGAATAATCTTTCCCTGAATTTCAGCAGATTGATATCGCATTTCTTCACTTGAAAAAATCAGTTGCCCTAACTTAGGACGGTTCAATTCCCCATTAGGAAGAAGAATCCCATCTCCCAACCAATCAAGCAAGGCTTGATACAATCTTCCCCCTTTGACCTGCATGTCGTGTACTAGTTGATCAGCATCAATGACCTTATAACCTGCATCTTTAATTATTTCAACTACGGTTGATTTCCCTGAAGCAATGCCTCCTGTTAATCCTATAATCATCGTTTTTGACAATGAGGACACAAATGTGTTCCTCTTCCTCCTAACTTGATTTTCACAATCATGCTTGCGCAGCGTGGACAAGGTTGACCTGTCTTTCCGTAAACCTGCAGATAGTTCTGCATGGTCCCATCCTCACCAAGGGCATTACGATAGGTCCTTATAGTGGAACCACCCTTAGCAATCCCCAGCTGTAAAATGGCAATCGTTTGATCGTGAACCCGTTTCATGGCTGCCTTGCTAAGTTTATTTGCTGGTGTCTCAGGATGAACCTTGGCTGCCCAAAGCACCTCATCAACGTAGATATTTCCTAGACCGGCCACTAACTTCTGCTCCAAGAGTAGGGCTTAATAGACTTGCCAGAATGCATTAAGGCTCTCTCAAACGGTACATATTTAAAGGTCTTCTTGGTAGGCTCAGGGCCAAGTTTTTTCCTTGTAAAATAGGCCTCTTCTTGTTTCCTATCCAATAAATCAAAAGTCCCAAACTTACGTACATCCTGATAAACTAGGGTTGAGCCATCATCTAGCTTAAAAAAGAGGTGAAAATGTTTGTTGTCAGGAACCTGGTCTGTGAACAGCAGATATTTTCCCTCCATGCGTAGTGAGAAATTATTATCAACTGACCAAAATCAAAATGAGATACTTTCCCCTACGTCGCATGGCTTGAATCGTCTGACCAGGCAAATCATGCAAAAACTATCGTATGATGTCTTGATCATTTTAGGGACCTTAACTTCAAGTGACAAAATAGTCCTTCCTAGTAACAGCTTTTTCTAAACCTCGTCTAACTCAGGCATCTGCCCTCCTTCTAGAAAGAAGCCGAGCAAGTGCCCAGCTTTTCTTAGTATTCTTTTCATTATAACCAAAATCGGCCAAATCAAGTTTTTTATCCCTCCAATTTTTCTTAACCTTCACCCAAGTTTCAAGGAAGACCTTGTCCCCAAGCATGACCTCAATATCTTTACGGGCAAGGGTACCAATTTTCTTGAGCATGGAACCTTTTGCTTACCAATGACAATACCTTTTTGGCTATCACGCTCAACCATGATGGTCGCACGAATGTGAACCGTATCAGTCTCTTCATCACGCTTCATAGAATCAATGACAACAGCAACTGAGTGCGGAATTTCTTCACGTGTCAACTGAAGGACTTTTTCACGAATCATCTCCGATACCAAGAAACGCTCTGGATGGTCTGTGATTTGATCCGAGGGGAAATACTGGAAACCTTCCTCAAGATTATCACTTAAAACATCTACAAGGTGGGAAACATTATTTCCTTGAAGAGCTGAGATTGGGATAATCTCCTTGAAATCCATTTGTGTACGGAAATCCTCAATCTGCTCTAAGAGCTGATCTGGATGAACCTTATCAATCTTATTAACCACCAAGATAACTGGAACCTTAGCTTGTTTAAGACGTTCGATAATCATATTATCACCCTTACCACGGGGTTCATCCGCTGGTACCATAAAGAGGACGGTATCCACTTCACGAAGGGTTGAATAAGCAGATTCCACCATGAAATCTCCAAGTGCTGTCTTAGGCTTGTGAATACCCTGGTGTATCAATAAAAACAATCTGTTCTTTATCTGTTGTGTAAATCCCCATAATTTTGTTACGGGTTGTTTGAGCCTTATCACTCATGATAGCAATTTTTTGCCCCATAACATGGTTCAAAAAGTTGATTTTCCTACATTAGGTCGACCAAGAATGGCAAATCCTGATTTAAAAGTCATATATCTTCTTTCTATTTTTTAGTTAAAAATCAAATCCCAAATTTTAGGTATAAAAACAATCATACCCGTAATGAGTGCATAACAAGAAACCACTAAAACAGCTCCTGCAGCCATATCCTTGGCATTTTTAGCTAGCATCGAAAAGTGATAATTACTGGCCAAATCGACAACATTTTCAATGGCAGAATTAACAATCTCTAGGGCAATTACTAGAAAAACTGCCTGCAGGAGAAAAATCCATTCTATCGCTGACACACGAAAAACCAAGCCAGCCAACACCACTAAGATAGCCGATACCAAATGTTTACGCATGTTGCGTTCTTCTTTAAAAGCCGTGATAATCCCTGTTAGAGCAAACTCAAAACTAGCTGTAAATTCTCTGTTTTTCCACTTTTTTTGTGGGTTATTGTCGCGTAAGTCCATAAGCAGTCAAAATTTCTTCCTGTAATCCAAACATTTCCGCTTCTTCTTCTGGGGTGTAATGGTATCATACCCATTGATGTGAAGAAAACCGTGAACAGCCAAAAAGCCCATCTCACGCTCGTAGCTATGCCCATATTCCTCAGCTTGTTCGCGAGCCTTATCAATAGAAATAAAGAGTTCACCGATATAACTATCAAACTCCTCCCATCATTTCAGCCAATTCAGGATTTTCAGCCAAATCTTCTTCATCAAAGGTAATATCTAACTCCGGCTTATACTCCAAACTAATAACATCCGTTGGACGGTCCGTATCACGATATTCCAGGTTTAGCTCGTGGCTACGTTCGTTGGTTACAAATGTAACCGCCATTTCCTTGTCTTCCTTGCCAAGTTTTGCGCTGCAAAATCAAGTAATTCCAAGGTTTGTTTTTATTTCTTCTGAAACTTGTCCAGTCTCATCAATCATTTCAACGTACATAGCATGCTTTTTCGGAATAGTTGAGCCTACTTAAAGGACAGAGCTGCTCCTTCCTTTCATTAACAAATTAGCTTTTATGACGAATACTAAATTGCATTCAATACTTTCACCGAATAATTTCAGTAAAATATCAATCAATTCATTATATCACGGACACAGAAAAGCAGACCTGAGCCTAATTGTCTGCTTTTTATATAATATCTATGAGAATCGCTTACTTATCGATATTATCTCTAAAGCGTTGGATATGAATGGTCAAATAGACCTGTTCGTCTAAACTAAGTTCAAAAGCATAACTTGACTTGATATAGGTGACGATCTTTTGGGTACAGATAAAGATTTTGGGTAGTTAGTCTTGGCTTGTTCATATAGAAAAGCATCGTTTTTACCACCACTAACCCCACTCACAATACGTTGCGCTAAGTACCGAAGATGAGTAATAAAACGGTTAAAAGAAAAACTATCTTGCTCCAAGTCACAAGCAAAATGAAGACGGACAATCTCACTAATGCAAACCACAATTTGAGTCATCTGTCAGTCTTTTTCATGGAGACCCGCATCCTTTTATGCATTGACAAAGTGCAAAGCGACTGAGGCTGCCTCATCATCTACCAATTCCACTTCTAAATCATTGGCAATCAAACGAAGGACTTGTTTTCCAATTTCATACTCCCGAGGGTAAAATTTCTAACTTCCCAAGCCAAAGGATTTTGTAGGGATATTTCTTCTCTACTGCGTTCAATAGCATAATGAAGATGGTCTGCAAGAGCAATAAAAAAAGAGGGATCAAACTTGGTTTGCAGAACAGCTTCAGCAAAAGTGATGATATTCAAAAAGACCTGCATTTCACCATCAGGTAAATTTACATAAACACGAGACCATTTGGCCACTGTCTCCGGATTTTCCAAGACAAAGGTCTTTTCAATCTTCTCTTTATTAACCGTCTCTCCGATCTTTTTTTGAAAGCCAAGTCCCTTACCCATAACGATGTATTCTACGTCATTATCCATGGCTTGGACAACATTGTTATTTAATTTTTTTCAATTTACATCATGATCCCTCATCATTTAAGCCTTTTTTATTTTACAAAGTTTTTAATGAGAAACCTAATGACAATAAACAAAAAGGGTTGGCTATACCAACACTTTTTCTACAGTTCTGTTCGATTCTCGATGGCTCTTAGCAAGGTTACTTCATCAGCGTACTCGATGTCAGAACCAACAGCCAGCCCACGCGCTAGGCGGGTCACCTTAATACCTGCAGGTTTGAGGACCCGTGAAATATACATAGAGGTTGCCTCACCATCGGCCGTTGCATTAGTTGCGATGATAACCTCGTCAACCTCGCTATCCATAAGACGGGTAATCAAACTTTTTCAGGTTAATATCGTCTGGCCCAACACCATTCATAGGGGAAATAAGCCCTTGAAGCACATGGTAGAGACCACGGTATTCCTGAATCTTTTCCATAGCTGAAACATCTTTGGAGTCTTCAACAACCAAAATCTTAGTACGGTCTCTAGTTTCATCCGTACAAATGTTACATGGATCATCATCTGTCAAACGACCACAGACCGAACAATAAGTCAATTCACGTTTTGCTGCTAAAAGATTTTTGCAAAATCATTGACATCTTCATCAGACATGCTAATGGTATAGAAAGCCAGACGTGTCGCCGTCTTAGCCCAATTCCTAAATTTTGAAAACTATCAATCAGTTTAGCAATTGGAGTAGGATAAAGCATGAGGTCCTCCATTTCTTTTATATTTCTCAACTCATATCTTAAAGAACAAATACTCAAACACTATATCACAGAAAAATCCCTCGTGCAAGGCACAAGAGATTTTAGATATTTAGTGAGTATTTTGATAAAGCTCCATGATAGATTTTACCGCATTTTGATGGGCCTTACTCTTCCAGTCTAAAGCATGTGGATACATAATCCCAACCGCCAACTTAGTACCATCTTTGGCTGTCGCATAGGCAACAGCATTAAGGTTAACTGTCGTTACTGAATTTCCTGAACCATCCGTTGCATATGTTTCGGCTGTCCCTGTTTTACCACTAATTGGAATGATAGAACTTGCCATGGCTTTACCGGTTGCAAGACTAGAACCTGAGTTGACCACGTCATGAAACCCTTGTTGGATAATCCCTAATTGCTTAGAATCTAAGGATAGCTTGTTAAGGACGCGCGTGTCTACAGTTGAAGATAAAGTTCCTAGACTACCATTTTTACCAGCATCATAGATACCTCCGACGATGTGAGGTGCTACACGTTTTCCACCATTTGCGATTGAGGCAACATACTGAGCCAACTGGATGGTTGTATAAGAGTCATATTGTCCAAAAGCCTCTGTCAAGACATTGGCTACATTATAATTCTTGGGAATGTAACCTTCTGATTCTCCAGAATCAAGTCCCGTAGACACACCCATACCAAACTCAGCATAAGTATCACGAAGCGTCGTCATCGCCTTTCCATATTATCAGTCGACAAAGGACAGGAACATACTGTTGCCCAAGAAGTTTGATAGCAATCTGAACCATATAGGTATTTGAGGAATATTCTAAGGCCTGAGTTGCGGTAATGGCACGACTACCTTTATTTGTAAACCAAGAGGTGAATTGCGAACTAGCAATATTAATAGGTTGGTCAGTTAATACCTGGTCCCACATAGATAGCACCCGAGCGCCAACCTGCGGTTAAAGTAGCCCCCTTAACTACAGAACCTGGGTGAAGACATCGGTGATGGTTCCTAAGGCATCAGCCTAAAATCCTGTGCCCCTTGCTCGTGTTTTGTCCTGCCATAGCAGGACAGCACCAGTATCCGCATTCATAACTACTGCGTACATACCTTCAGAATAGGTCGCTTTATTCTCTGAAATCTCTGAAGATAGTTGTTGGCCAAGGATATCTTCAACTCCTTTTGGAAATCAAGGTCGATGGTCAACTTCAGGTTGTTCCCCTTGCTACCTTCTGAATGATTTTATCACTATCAACCTTACCTTCCTTGTCTACTGTAATCTCACGAACAGTATGTTTTCCTTGGAGCTCCCTTCTTCGTACTTTTTCCAAATAAGAGGTACCTACACGGTCATTTAGGGCATACCCTTTTAGATAATCCTTAGCATCCTCCTGAGGCAGTCCTGCTTCTGAACTTGAACCCTACCGATAAGAGGGGACAAGGGACGAATCAGACGTGTGACGTTCCCAACCTTAGCAACTCTAATTCCATTAAGTTCCTTCTGCCTTAGCTGCCACATCGCAACTGATCAGGAGTCAAGTCCGCCGTCTTCAGTATGACTGTTGAGAAATTAGAACAGCATTCATCTGTGAGTAAATGTAGACAATCTTTTAGCTCATCCTCAGAGTAATCCACTGCTTCATCAGGAACCGCATTAATAGCATTATTGTAGATAGTAGCTTCTGCTAATTTATTACCAAATTTATCTGTCTCTTGTCATTATGGAAGATCATTAACCACACGCTTACTTATAGTTAGCAGAATCAGCTAAATAAAATTCACGTTTCTGGCGATCTGTCACCTTAGTCTCTGTCAGTGTCACCAAAGTTGCCAATCTTTCCGCAACACTTTCATGGTATCTCTGATGACACTAGATTACGCGTAAAGGTGATAACATCCTTACTCTGGTTGGTCGTGAGGGCAACCCCTTAGCATCAAAGATTTGCCCACGTTCGCTTCTGCAATCCTAACCGTATACTTGGAGTTATCCTCTAATTTTTAGTATAAAAAGATTTGTTATAAACCTGCATATAGGTCAAACGCGCAAAAAGTAACAAAAGAACAAAGACGACACCAAAAAGCAAGTAAACACGACGCGAGATGTTTACTGGCTCTAGGTTTATTCGCTTTCTTTTCTTCTGACGCCATTTTTTCCATTTTTGACTATTTTTCCCAAAATGATGTCACTTTATCTCCTCTATGTTCTTATAAGAATTTTTATTATATTTTATCACAAATCATCTTCAGCAAACTTAAAAAAATATCGAAATTTAAAAAAACTTGCCTCAATTTGAGACATGTTTTCAGCTTTATAATGACAATTTTTTCATCCAGCTAGGAATAGCCTTGCTGATGCGAGTCGGCAAAACCACATAAGCATTTTCAGCGATATTATCCGCAATAGCTGAGTGGAGCCAAGTCGCAACGATGACCGCCTTGTAAGAGTCAGTTGAGGCAAATTGGGCAAGAAATCCAGCAACCATACCAGCCAAGGTATCTCCCATTCCACCCGTTGCCTGATAGGGCCCACCGACCTCTAAATGGGTTACTTCTGCTCCCTGATAAACAGCTGTCTTATGGCTCTTGGCAACTAGAATTGTTCCACTTTGGAACTCCTCTAAGGCTCTTTGAGTATTGGAAACCGACTGCTCTGAAATAGCTAAACCAGACAGTCTTTCCCATTCCTTTTGATGGGGAGTGAGTATAAGGTGACACTTTGGCAAGCTGCTCTGATTTTTCTTTGCCAAAAGGTTAAGAGCAGAACCATCAACAACCAAGTTCTGGTTTGACCTAATATTTGCCAAGACCAACTCCAAGGCCCAATCAGCTGTCTCCTCCTCACCTAGACCAGAGCCGATTAAAATAACATCTGCTGCTCTAAGGTTATCAAGAAATCTTTCAGTCTCCCTTAGGTCAAAGGCCATAGCTTCAGGAAGGTGAGCATGAAGAGCTATGATATTTTCACGATCTGTAGCAACTGTAACCAAGCCCGCACCACTGTTGACACAGGCAATAGCAGCCATAATGATGGCGCCACCATAAGGATAAAGTCCACCAACCAAAAGCACTCGACCATAAGAGCCCTTGTGAGACTCTCTCAATCTAGGTCTTATCACTTGCCTAACTAAGTCATCATCAACTTTCATAAGCTATCCTTTCAAACTACGAAGAGCAGCTTGATAGGTCTGTTCCATCAGCATGGTAATAGTCATAGGTCCTACACCTCCTGGGACAGGCGTGATCATGCTAACCTTCTCTTTCACTTGATCAAAATCAACGTCACCACAGAGTTTGCCTTCTTCATCACGGTTGATTCCCACATCAATGACAACAGCACCCTCTTTGACAAATTCTTCTGTTACAAATTTTGCACGGCCAATAGCCACTATCAAAACGTCGGCCTTGTTACAAACTTTAGCCAAATGTGGCGTGCGTGAGTGGGTCAAAGTAACTGTGGCATTTTTTTCCAAGAGAAGCTGTGCCATAGGCTTACCTACAATATTACTGCGTCCAATGATAACTGCTGTCTTACCTTCCAATTCAACATTGTACTCACGGAGAATTTCCATAATTCCCAGCTGGTGTACAAGGCACCATTTGACGACGACCATTCCAAAGATTACCAGTATTCATAGGATGGAAACCATCGACATCTTTTTTAGGATCAATAGCCAAAAGAATACGCATTTCATTAATATGATTTGGCAATGGCAACTGAACCAAAATCCCATGGAAAAGCGGATCCTGATTGTACTTTTCAATGACCTCAATCAGTTCTTCCTCGCTGATACTCTCAGAAAGATTGACCGTCTGACTATGGAAGCCAGCTTTTTTAGCAGCTCGTTCCTTATTACGCACATAAACCTGACTGGCAGGGTTTTCTCCAACCATAATTACCACTAGTCCTGGAACAGTCCATTCATTTTCTTTTAGACGTGCTACCTTTTCTTGCAATTGCTCCTGCATGTTAACAGCTAGGGCCTTACCGTCCATTATTATCGCCATGGGTGTTCTCCAATACATACTTTTTTTCAATTATACCATAGGAAGGCCTCTTTGTGACTTAATTTTCAAAATTTTCAAAAAGACATTTAAGATGAAACACAAAAAGCTGGGAACTTGTCCCAACTTCGTCTGATTATTCTTCATAATTAATTTACAAAACCATTTTGCTGACTCCAGCCCTTAATAACCTTCAAGGTCTTTCTGCTGGAATTTGCCACTTTCATACATGTGATCTGCACCCGTTAAGGAGACAAGAACGGAATCACGGTAGTTCTTAGCCGTTCTTCTGGCAATATTAGGATGAGTCATCTTATTCTTAGCCCCCGCAATCACAAGAACAAGACATGAAGTGTTACTAAAATCCACGTAAGCCGCCTTTCTCTTATCAAATCAATGAAGGGCCATCTGAGTGTAAACTTTACCCGACTCAGATACTAGTGTCGTAAAGACTTCTTCTTTCAAAGACTCCTCTTGCTCATTCATACAATACTTGAAAAAACTTCTTTTTTATAAGGCGGAATGGCTTTTTTCCAAAAAAATCCCCAACGTAAAAAGTGTTTGCCGAAACAAGCTAGCATGGTTGGATAAAAGGCAAAAATATTATCTGTCAGAGCTGGTCACATGAAAATCATACCATCAATCTCTATCTTTTTAGCAGCCATTTGTGCCACTAGAAAACCTAAAGAGTGTCCCAAAAGAAGCGGTGGCTGATTTAAACTTTCAATCAAAGCCACCAAATCATCTCGATAATCCTGCAAAGTTACGGTACCAACTTTATTCAGACAGTCTTGATATGGTAAGTCATGGTAACGAAAGCTAGGTGTATGCACCGTATACTCCATCTGACGGAGACCTGTCGCAAATTCTCTCTAGATATTACCAGCACATCAGGTCTCATGAATTAGGACAATCTCTCTGTTTAAACCCATTTCTTTCATTTCGCCTTTATTAAGTCACGCTAGATTCTTTCAATGTCATCATATCATACTTTCTCTTAGGCAACCTTTATACATTCCTCACAGACGAGATATATTATCGATACTTTGAGACGAGTATTGTTTACGAATGTACTGAACGAGGTTAGTAAACGATTCGGTATTGATATAGTCCTTATCATGTAAAATAAGTAACTCATCTAAAGTAATGTGTAACTTGTCTAAAATATTGATGAGTCGAATACACGATATCTCTGATTCTCCGCGTTCAAATCGCGATATTTGAGACTTAGAAAGGTGCTCATCTGCAACAGAACAGAGACTGACTTGCTTTCCTTTGCGAACTTTTCTAAGTGTGGTACCAAGTTTTGATTTCATGATTTTCCATTTTCCTAACAAAAAGATGACTTAGTTTTTGTTTATTGTACAATAAATAAAAACGGAAAGGAAGTTTATGAAGAAGATTTCAAAAATTTGCCCAATTTTCTGGCTGGTATTGGATATCATTATCGGTGGTTAAAATGCTTAGGTGTACACATAAGTCTCTAGATACTCTAAAGACTTATACTTTCGGTCTTTAGGACTTTCCTTAGACACAAGCAATACATCAAAAACGCACTAGAAACTTCATTAACTTTAAGAAACGTGTCTTCATCACTCTGAACATACATAAAAAGAGGACCTATCCGGTCCTCTCTAGATGTTAGCTTTTCATCACCCACTACAGTTGACAAAGAGATATAATGTGTTTGTAGTGAACGATATTATATCAGATTTGGGACGCAAGACCATTATCAATCAAAAGGAAATATAGTATAGTAAATCAAATAAAACAAAATACAGTAAATAATTTTAGGTAGATTGATTATTTTGATCAATAATATCCTGTAAGGTTGGAGCCTTTAAGTCCTTCTCAGAAATTTGTTCAAGGTTATTTGGATTAATTGGTATTGGCCACTCAATTTTAAGGTCAGATGCTAAAGGAGAAAGTGCTTGCCCTGACATACCAGGAATCCATTCGCTATCAAAAAAGTAAAGGTATTCTGTATTGTTTTCTAAAGCTTGGAAACCGTTACAAACGCCGTTAGGAACAAAAACTTGAACTCCAGGATATAAATCCACTGTTACAATTTTACCAAAACTGGTACTGTCATTTCTGATATCAACATAGACACCGAAAGCTGATCCTTTGGCTACAGTTACTAATTTAGACATTGACTCAGCATGTAACCCTCTTACAGCACCTTTTTTCGTTTGAGTTAGATTAATCTGAGACCAAGTTGTAGAGGGTAAAATATCAGAATAAGCACTAAAACGAAACAGTTCGCGTACGGTTCCTCTCTCGTCTGTCACTGTCTTTGGTTGGATAATATAGAGTCCATCAATCTCAGAAGTCGAAGTTGACATATTATTACTTTTTAAAATCATAAAGCCTCCTTATTAACATTTAATTATATCATAATATTCAAATTTACACAAGTTGCATTGTAAGAAGAAATGACCCCTTATCCAAATTAGAGATCATTTTCTTATATTCCATTAGTGATTAGCTTTATGCATTTCTTCTTTGACCGGGCAAGAGCACTCACAATCTCCACAAGATCCTTTTCCTTTAATATAGTAACGAATACCTAAACCAGTCAAAGCGAAAATAATAAAAGCAATGATAAATGTAGACATAACAACTTCTCCTAACTATTAGCTTCTTGAAGATTTTCCAAGGTAATAATCTTATCCTTAATTTGACGCGGTTTACGAACAACGAAGTAAATCATAGTCACTAAAAACAAGACTGCTACAAGTGTCCAAAGCGATATTGGATTACCATAAAGGAGAACTTGACCAAATTGATATAAAATCAAGCTGACACAATAAGCCAAACCTGTTTGAAAACCAATAGCTCCAACTGTCCATTTCAGATTGGCCATTTCACGCTTAATAGCTCCAATAGCCGCAAAACATGGTGCACAAAGTAGGTTAAAAATCAAGAAAGAATAAGCAGCTAGAGCTGAATAATCTGCTTGCAGAGCCGTAGCCAAACCAGCTTCACTACTGTTATGATAGAGAATCCCGAAGGTGGCAACAACTGTCTCCTTGGCTGCTAAACCTGCGAGAGCAGCAACTGTTGCCTGCCAATTCCCAAAGCCAAGAGGCTCAAAAATCCAGGACAAGCCTTTACCCAAAGTTGCTAAGATACTCACTTCCGTATCAACGTTCTGTAACATAAAGTTGTAGTTGGACATGAACCAAATCAGGACAGTCAAACTGAAAATAATTGTTCCCGCACGTTTAACAAAACTCATAGCCTTACCAAAAGCATAACGTAAGACTGATAGGACTTTTGGCCAGTGGTAAGCAGGTAATTCCATGATAAAAGGACTTGTCAAACCACCTAAAAAACTAGTCTTTTTGAGAGCGATACCTGATAAGATGATGGTAGCTATCCCAATAAAATAGGTACTTGGTGCCACAAAAGAATTACCAGGGAAGAAGGCCCCTGCAATTAAAGCAATAATTTCCAACTTGGCCGAACAAGGCATGAAGGTTGCCGTCATAATGGTAATGCGACGATCCCTTTCATTTTCAATAGTTCGACTAGACATAACTGCTGGAACACCGCATCCTGTTGAAATCAGCATGGGAATAAAGGATTTCCCAGAAAGTCCAAAACGACGGAAAATACGATCCATAACAAAGGCAATACGACTCATATATCCAATATCTTCAAGCACACCTAAACAGATAAATAGCACGAAGATTTGAGGAAGGAAACCAAGTACCGTCCCAATCCCAGCTACAATACCATCAACAATCAAAGATTTAAGCCAGTCCTGAACTTGGAAGATAGTCAAGACCAGAAGTTACCAAATCTGGAACATACTTACCAAAAAGCACATCGTTAGCCCAGTCTGTCCACATGGTACCAACGGTCTGAATAGATAAGAAATAAACCAAATACATGACTACTGAAAAAATTGGCAAAGCCAAAATACGATTGGTAACAATCCTATCAATCTTATCCGACAAGGTTAAAGCGAAATCTTCTGTATGACTTTGAGCCATCTGACAAACTCGTTCGATAAAAGCATAGCGCTCGTTAATGACAATTGACTCCGCATCTTCTGTGAAAACTTCCTCAGTGATACGAATGATGTCTTTGATTTCTTTTCGTTGGAATGGGGACAAGTCTAGCTCAGCCTCAACTAAAGCATCGTGTTCAAAGAGTTTAATGGCGTAAAAACGCGCAGACCTTTGTGGCACCGAATTTCCCAAGACTTCTAAAATTTGCGAAATGGCAGCTTCCAACCTATCATCGTATATTGGAAAGGCAAGGTCACCAACCGTAGAAGTCGTTGTATGAGCTGCCTTTTTCACTACCTGATCCACACCAGTTTGTTTGAGGGCACTGGTGGCCACTACTGGCACACCTAGATGGTAAGACAATTTATCTACATTAATCTTTTTCCCTGACCATCCAAAACGTCAATCATATTGAGGGCAATAGTGACTGGAATACCCGTCTCAATTAACTGCGTTGTAAGATAAAGGTTACGCTCCAAATTTGTCGCATCGACTACATTTAAAATGCTGTCGGCCCTTTGGCTCAACAAATAGTCACGCGCCACCTTTTCTTCAGGACTATAGGGTGACATTGAGTAAATTCCTGGTAAATCCTGGATTTCTAAATCCTTATTCTTTTTGACCAGACCACTCTTTCGCTCAACAGTAACCACCTGGCCAGTTCCCAACACGCTGATTGTTCCCTGTTATCAGGTTGAATAAACTGGTTTTACCACTATTAGGATTACCTATTAATGCAATTTCTGTCATTTTTCCTCTCCCTCGTCCAGCATGACCACACTAATCATTTGCGCTTCCGACTTGCGTAGGGTTAATTCATACCCTCTCAAACTAATTTCTAGAGGGGATCTCCCAAAGGGGCTACCTTACGCAACAACACCCGAGTACGCTTTGTAATTCCCATATCCATAAGACGTCGTTTGGTTTCATTTGCTGAGAAGATATCCGTAACTATGGCAGAATGTCCGACTGGTAGTTCAGAAAGAGGGATTTTTTTCTGGTCCTCCTCTGCAGGAGCCAAATCAATTTTATCCAGAATCGAAGCATCAAAGGCTAAGCGACTACCTTTAACGATAATAATAGCACTGTTCTTGGTCTTAGTTACCACCTCAATCGTTTCACCGGCAGCCAACCCTAGGTTAGATAAGTGCAAAAGACTATCCTTAGGGAGGTTAATGCCAAGAATCCGGTAAGGCGTTTTTAAGGCCGCATCATATATGAGCATATTTCTTGACCTACTTTATTATTTTTGATATGGCATCATTATAGCATATTTATCCATCTTTTCCGCAATATTATCCTAAACAAGAATGATTCTAGAAAAGAAAAAATACAAACAGAAAAAGACTGGAAAGCTTCCAGTCTTCACAGACAATGTTTATATGCTTAATAGATATCTTACAAAACCTTACTCAAGAAATCCTTGGTACGATCTTCCTTAGTATTGTCGAAAATCTCTTGTGGTGTGCCTTCTTCGACAATGACACCGCCATCCATAAAGATGACACGATCTGCCACTTCATAGGCAAAGCCCATTTCGTGGGTAACGATTGCCATTGTCATCCCTGACTTAGCAAGGTCCTGCATAACTGATAGAACTTCACCAACCATTTCTGGGTCAAGGGCTGATGTTGGTTCGTCAAACAAGAGAACGTCTGGATCCATAGCCAAACCACGAGCAATCGCAATACGTTGTTGCTGACCACCTGATAGACTCGTTGGGTAGGCATCTGCCTTATCTTTCAAGCCAACCTTTTCTAAAAGTTCCATAGCCTTTGCTTCTGCATCAGCTTTAGAAACACCCTTAGTCTTAATTGGTGACAAGGTGATATTTTCTTTAACTGTCATATTCGGGAAGAGGTTGAACTGTTGGAAAACCATTCCCATCTTTCTCACGCATTTTGAAAATGTCGTTATTTTTATCTGTAATATCCTACACCTTCAAAGGAAATCACCCCTTTTGTAGGCGTTTCAAGTAAGTTCATTGAGCGTAGGAAAGTTGATTTACCAGATCCTGAAGGACCAATGATAACCACTACCTCACCCTTTTTTAATATCTAAGATCAATCCCTTTGAGAACTTCGTTTTTACCAAAATACTTGTGGAGATTTTTAATCTCAATAATTGTTTCTGCCATTATTTACGTCCCTTCCCAAGTCGTTTTTCCATTTGTTTCAAAGAGTGGTCATAGCCGTTGTCACAATCAAATAATAGAAGGCTGCGAACAAGAGTGGTGTCAAAGTCAAGTAGGTTGTCGTTGCAACAGTTTGTGCACCATTCCACAATTCCATAACCCCGATAGTTTGCAAGAGTGAACTATCCTTGATAATAGTAACAAACTCGTTACCCAAGGCAGGCAAGATATTTTTAATGGCTTGAGGCAAGACCACATAACGCATGGTATTCCATGGTCGGATACCAAGTGAGTAAGCTGCTTCAATCTGACCTTTAGGAATAGACTCAATACCTGCACGCACACTCTCAGAAATATAAGCACCACTGTTCAAAGAAAGGACGATAATACCTGGAACGATACGTGACAAATCAAGGTTCAAAATGCCAAACTGAACAGTTGGAAGATTCATGTGGATGAGGTTAAAAGCAATCATAATCTGTACAACCATAGGTGTCCCACGGAAAACCCAAACATAAAGGCTTACTAACCACTCCAATGGTTTGATTCCAGAACGCTTGGCCAAGGATACCAAGACACCAAGGATGGTTCCAAAGAAGACCACGCAGACTGAAATCATAATTGTTACTAAGACACCATAGTTAAAGTAAGACCAAAACTGTGGTAGAAATGAAAAATTCATCAAGATACTCCTTACTAATATTCTTCAATATTATATCAGAAGACTGTATAATAATAAAGATTTTTCTTATAAATGCGATATTTCGGTATAAAAAAATAATGATTGACATAGCAATCAAAAACTCTACGAAAACTTTTGAAGTGACTCCATTTTTTTTTTGCAATTAAAACAAGCATAAACCGAAACTCTCGCCCTAAAAAAACACCTGAAACTATTGAGTCCCAGGCATTTTGAATTTTTGGACCCCTATCTGAGGATCCAAATTAATTATTAGTAAAGCAAATCGTAGATTTCCATTGCAATCAAGTCGATGCTATCAAATGAGTATGACTCGCGAGCTTCAACGTCACGCAATATGAAAACTGGACCATTTTCAGGATCGTTGCTAAATGATACTTCGGCAACAACCACTCCTTCACGTTCAAAATTACGTTTCGAATTACCACCATCAGCCGCCATCATTTCCAGACGGTTAATGATTCTCACCAAATGTGATTCCATGTTATCTCTCCTATAAATTGTGTATTTCCTACTTATTTTATCACACTTACGGGAAAAATGGGGGAATTTTAAATATTTTTCAAGGAATTGTACATAATAGCCTTGATTGAATGCATACGATTCTCAGCTTCTTGGAAGATGATTTCACTGTATTTATGAAATACTTCATCTGTAATTTCTAACTCAGCCAGACAATATTTTTCATAAATTTCTTGTCCGATTTGAGTATTAAGATCATGAAATGCTGGGAGACAGTGCATAACGATGACATCTGGATTTTCGACCTTAGCAAGTAAGCCTACGTTAATTTGATAAGGCAATAGTAAATCTATCCTTGATTTAAAATCTACCTCTTCGCCCATAGAAACCCAGAAGACATCAGTGTGCCAAGTATCCCACTCCTTTAACCTCTGAGATATCATCTGAAATGGTTAAGTCAGCCCCATTATTATGTTTCTGAGCTAGCTCTACAATATCAGCCTCTGGCTGAAGTATTTCTGGCGAAATAATCTTAACATTAACGCCCAAGATAGCCGATGTCACCAAGAGAGAATTAGCAATATTGTTACGACCATCTCCAATATAAGCAATGGTCAAGTCCTCTAGACTACCAAAGTGCTCCTTCAAGGTCATGAAATCCGCAATCATCTGAGTTGGATGCCAAGTATCTGTCAAACCGTTCCAAACCGGACACCACTGCCAATATTGAGTCCCTCAACATCCTCTTGTTTAAAACCACGGTACTCGATTCCATCAAACATAGAACCAAGGACCTTGGCCGTATCAACAACCGATTCCTTCTTACCCAGCTGAATGTCTCCAGCACCAAGATAGGTTACATTCATTCCTAGATCCTGACCAGCCACAGTGAAGGCTGAACGGGTTCTTGTCGATGTTTTTTCAAAAATCAATGCAATATTTAAACTATCTAAATATTTATGCGGAATTCTATTTTTCTTTAACTGTTTAAATTTTATAGATAAATCAATCAACTCCTCTAGTTCCTGTTTAGTAAAGTCGATTTCTTTCAAGAAGGATTTAGTTTGTATCATAGGTATCTCTCTTTCATTCTGAATAATATAAAATATTATATTATATTTATGTATTTTTAACAAGTAATTTTGTATTAAAATTCATTTTTAGCAATCGTGTTCCTCAAGTACCAAAAATAGATGCTTTTTACTTGCAATATAACTACTGCATGCTATAATAGGTCATAGATTTGACCTTTTTTGACCAATATATTTTCAAATAAAGGTCTTTCCCAACTCAGATAGAAAGAAGGTACTGATATGCTCTGCCAAAACTGTAACCTTAATGAAGCTAGTATCCATTTGTATACCAACGTAAATGGTAATCAGCAACAAGTTGACCTCTGTCAACATTGTTATAAAATCATAAAATCTGACTCCAGAGAACCCCCTTAACCAATTCAATCAAGCAGGAGGTTCCAACTTCTTCGACGATTTCTTCAGCGACCTAAATAACTTCCGTTCTTCTAACGGCGATCTTCCTAATACACCTCCAACACAAGAGGGAGGTAACCGTGGAAACGGTGGTCCAGGCCGTCCTGGAGGACCACGTCAACAAGCCCCTCAACAACCTCAAGGCCTTCTCGAAGAATTTGGAATTAATATCACAGATATTGCTCGTCGTGGAGACATTGATCCTGTTATTGGTCGTGACGAAGAAATCATTCGCGTCATCGAAATTCTGAACCGCCGTACCAAGAACAATCCTGTTCTTATCGGTGAACCTGGTGTTGGTAAGACCGCAGTAGTCGAAGGACTTGCCCAAAAAATCGTTGATGGAGATGTGCCACAAAAACTCCAAAGCAAGCAAGTTATCCGTCTTGATGTGGTCAGCCTGGTTCAAGGGACTGGTATCCGTGGCCAATTTGAAGAACGCATGCAAAAGCTCATGGAGGAAATCCGCCAACGTCAGGATGTTATCCTCTTTATTGATGAAATCCATGAAATTGTAGGAGCTGGTAATGCTGGTGATGGCAATATGGATGCTGGAAATATCCTAAAACCTGCACCTGCCCTTGCTCGTGTGGAGAGCTTCAACTGGTCGGAGCAACAACACTCAACGAATACCGCATCATCGAGAAAGATGCGGCACTCGAACGTCGTATGCAACCTGTTAAGGTTGACGAACCAACGGTTGAGGAAACCATCACAATTTTGCGTGGTATTCAACCTAAATATCAAGACTACCACCACGTCAAATATACGGACGAAGCGATTACTGCAGCTGCAGAATTGTCCAACCGCTACATTCAGGACCGTTTCTTGCCAGACAAGGCCATTGACCTTCTCGATGAAGCTGGTTCTAAGATGAACTTGACCCTCAACTTTATCGATCCTAAGGACCTCGATAAACGTTTGATTGAAGCTGAGAATCTTAAAGCTCAGGCTACTCGTGACGAAGACTTTGAAAAAGCTGCTTATTTCCGTGATCAAATTGCTAAATACAAGGAAATGCAAAAACAAACCATCAAAGACCAAGATATGCCTGTCATCACAGAAAAACATATCGAAGCCATTGTGGAACAAAAAACCAATATTCCTGTCGGTGATTTGAAAAGAAAAAGAACAATCTCAACTTCTCAACCTCGCCGATGACCTTAAGGCGCATGTTATTGGCCAAGATGCCGCAGTTGATAAGATTGCCAAAGCTATCCGTCGTAATCGTGTTGGATTGGGTGCACCAAATCGCCCAATTGGTAGCTTCCTATTTGTAGGCCCTACAGGAGTCGGTAAAACTGAGCTCTCTAAACAGTTAGCCATCGAGCTCTTTGGTTCAGCTGACAGTATGATTCGTTTCGACATGTCAGAATACATGGAAAAACATGCTGTTGTCGCTAAATTGGTCGGTGCCCCTCCAGGATACGTCGGTTACGACGAAGCTGGTCAGTTAACTGAAAAAGTCCGCCGTAATCCATATTCACTCATTCTCCTTGATGAGGTTGAAAAAGCTCACCCAGATGTTCTTCACATGTTCCTTCAGGTACTTGACGATGGTCGTCTGACTGATGGTCAAGGGAGAACTGTAAGTTTCAAAGATACCATCATCATCATGACTTCAAATGCTGGTACTGGTAAAGTGGAAGCAAGTGTAGGTTTTGGAGCTGCTCGTGAGAATCGTACCAATTCTGTTATCAACCACCTTGGAGATTTCTTCAGTCCTGAATTCATGAACCGTTTTGACGGTATTATCGAGTTCTCTGCCCTAAGCAAGGAAAATCTCCTTACTATCGTTGACCTCATGCTTGATAATGTCAACCAACGCTTGGCTAATAACGGTATCCACCTCAGTGTAACTGATAAAGTTAAGGAAAAACTGGTTGACCTTGGTTATGATCCTAAGATGGGTGCTCGACCACTACGTCGTACAATCCAAGACCACATCGAAGATGCCATTACAGACTTCTACCTTAAAAATCCAAATGAAAAAGATCTCAAGGCTGTAATGACTTCAAAGGGACACATCACCATTAAATCTGCTAAAAAAACTGAAAAAACTTCTCAGAAAACTGAAGCATTAAAAGAAGTCAACTAAGGAAAGAAACCAAGTCGAATGACTTGGTTTTTTATACTTTTACATTTTCTCTTTGTAAAATTATCCCTAATTCTGCCTAAATCAATAGGAAAATGAGGAGTTTTTTAGTATAATATAGGCAAATAAACGTAAGGAGCAACTCATGAATCCAACATTTGGTGACAAGGTTGAGGGAGCTCATTATCAAACACGTTACGGTGTTTATGCTGTGATTCCTAACCAAGACAAGACAAAGATCATTTTAGTGCAGGCTCCTAATGAAGCTTGGTTTCTCCCAGGCGGAGAAATCGAAGCAGGTGAGAATCACTTTAGTGCCTTAAAACGCGAGTTAATTGAAGAAATTGGGTACACAGCCACTTTAGGTCAGTACTATGGACAAGCTGACGAATACTTTTATTCAAGCCATCGTGACACATACTACTACAATCCAGCCTACATTTATGAAGTTGTAGATTTTTCAGAGATTGGCAAACCTCTTGAAGATTTCAATAACCTGGCATGGTTTCCAATTGATGAAGCCATTGCTAAACTTAAACGTGGCAGTCATAAATGGGGAATCGAACAATGGAAAGAAAGCAATACACTAATTGCCAAATCCTAGGAGGAAACTATGAAACTCATTAATACAACCTGGACCCATCAAGAACTAGTAAACAATCAACTCAATAATACAGATGCCTTTCTTGTAGAGACATACTCTGCTGGAAATACAGATGTTGTCTTTACACAAGCACCGAAACATTACGAACTTCTAATCTCAAATAAACACCGTGCTGTTAAAGACAATGAATTAGAAGTTATCCGTGAATTCTTCCTCAAACGAAAAATTGACAAAGACATCGTTTTGATGGACAAACTAAGAACAGTACACACAGATAAATTAATTGAGATCTCATTCCCAACAACTGTATAAATTCAAAAAGAAGCCGTCGCCAACCGCCACAGCTTCTTTTTTATAAGACTTTAGAAGCTTGGTCCAAGACTTCCATAACCTGGCGGCTATGCTTCAACTGCTTGACAACACTTTCAAAATCCATTGTCGCAATCATTTTTTCAAAAGCTACAAATTTATCATACATACGATGGTTTGGGTTATTAAGATTAGTCACAATCTCTTCTTGACCATTAAGAGTAAGACCAATTTCAGGAAGGGTGTTGGTTACACCAAAAATGGTAATAGCTCCCTTATCACCTTGAATAGTTGAGCGAATTTCAGCACTACAGTCCTTTGCTCCAATGGCAGCAGCCTTAAAGTTACAATAGTCCAAAACTAAAATTCCTGAAGTATCTACTCCTCGCTCTACATTCGGTAGATATTCCACACGATTAGGATTTCCAAAAAGACCAACAAGAAGGTGAATATTATAGATATTAAGATCTCTAAGCGGCTCCACCACCCATTTCAGGATTGAAGGCAGGAGCAATCTCTCCTTGCTTAAAGGCATCGTAACGTGACGAATATTGGGAATAATTGATGTTGACAATTTTGATATCACCAATTTCAGATAAGGAGTCCTTGATAACTTTAAAATTTTCCAAATATTGATTTATTATTGCTTCTATCAAGAGAAGCTCTTTTCTTGAGCAAGCTTAATCAGTTCGAACTCTTCCAAATGCAGGGTAAAAGGTTTCTCACAGATGACATGCTTGCCAATGAAGTGCTTGCTTGCATAATCCATAGTGAGTATGATTAGGTGTTCCAACATAAATGAAGTGTCAACATCTGGATTGGACAAGATGGCTTCATAATCACTTGTCGCCTGAGTTAGACCATATTGTTTGGTTAAAGTTTCAGCCTTATCAAGGATCGTGAAGTGTCGACATTATAGCCTTCAGCTCTCCAATGTCCTCAATAGTCGTTTAACACAGGAAGGACCTCTGTAACAATCATTCCTGTACCCTAATGAGTGCAGTTTCATTAAAACTACCTCTTCTTTCTCTAAACGCTTTTATACATGGAGTAATTCCATAAAACACAACTATAATGAAAGAGGGACTCCCATAGAAGCCCTCCGAGACTTAGTTACGTCCAAGCAGTTTCTTAACTCCTTGAATGGCTTTATATTTTAGGCCGGTTGTGGATAATAACGGAAGTTCCCATCTTACGAACGATATAACCATTAAAGTTTTGTTTTAAATCGCAAAACCCCATCAGAACCATCAAAGATGCCCATGATACCAAGGAAATTATAGAAACCAATACCACGTTTAATAGCCTGTGTCATCACATACTCCTGCAAGAGTGCAGGTGCATAAAACTTATTAAATTCAGGGTAAGAGCCACTGAAAAGATAGACTGCCTCTTGAGGTGTGTAAACGAAAAGACTTCCGGCTAGAACAATGTCTTCCTGACCATACTTGTCAATAAAGGCAGTTGCTTCGCCCTTGCGAACATCAAAAGTCTCAAACTGACTTGATAGCTCCCTCAATTGGTTTTGTTTTTTCTCAGATTTTGGATTGGTCTCTAAATCAGCTTGTAATTTGACAATTCTAGCTCTCAACTTTGCCTGATTACTCTCTAAATGATCAAAGTAATCTTGAAAATTCAGGGTAGCTACCATAAAATCAGCATTATCACCAAAAGCATCATAAAAATCTTGATAATAATCTAAAGATTTGTCACTATACTCACGACGATCAGAGGTCGCTGAAGTGATTTCTTTAAAAATAGATAACTCATCGCGTTTCAATTTCTTCAGTTTAATACCGAATGTTTTGGCTTTTTTTACAAGAGGTTTCCCTTTTTTACTGAATGATTTGATGAGATCTTTTTCTTCAATCCCAGACAATTCTTTAACATAGTGCCAATCGGGCTCACCACCAGGATACCCTGTCTGCAAACCATCAAAACTATAACCTAGATCAGTCAATTGACTAATCAATTGCTTCTGCTCACTACTTATTGGTTCACCATTACTATCAAAAGTTTGATAAGTATCATAAGGTTTGATTACCAGTTCAAGAGCACCATTTGCCTTAGCATAGTCCTTCAAACATTGGTAAAAGTCACTTAGATGAGCCACACTTGAGTGAATTGGTCCACAATTCACCTCCATACGAAGCCCACCGGTCATAGGCATACTATAGACAATCGCTGAAACTTCTATTTGGTTACCTTCTTTCCAGGCAACATAGCTAATGCTAAATCCACGTTTCTCAAGAAGCTTAGCCATTTCTTCAGTTTGCATAAAAGAACGCTCAGACACTTGTTGAGCATGTGTGTTAAATTCTTCTTTAGTTACTTGAATGAAACTCATTTTTTTCCTTCCTAAAATGGATAAAGTAAATGACGAGTGAGATAAACAGCAAGAGCAAGTATTGCCACTAACGGTAGTCGGATTGGACGACAATTAAGCAACAAATCCCCACTGACAACATAAATAACGGAGAGTGGAGTCATTCCAATTAGTGGCGCTAAAAATCCTTGTCCTTGTGGGTAATTTCATCTGAACACAAGCATAATTGACCAGAGCTGATGGTATAAATGGAATAGAGAAGGCCAGTGAAATCCCAATAAAGCGATGTTTAAAGTACTCATCATAGTTTAGGAGTTTCTCCATACGTTTAGACTTATCAAGTCTTCTTAAAATTTCAAATCTAGTCAAATTATCAAAAGTATTACCAATAATATTCATCGGAATCGCAAGCAAAGGGCCATAAGAGTAGCCCAACAAAAATACAAAAAATAGAACTTGAAACTCCAGGAATAGCCGATGACAGAATCATGAGACTAATAAGAACAAGTGCATTTAAAAAATTTGCCTGCTTAAAAACCAATTTTAAAAAGGTTTGATCATGATTAGCATTCCTCTATTTCTTGATTTTGGGGATAAAGTTATTTAAAAGAAGCCATAAGATTACCAGAATTAAACCTGCTATCCCTATAAAAATACCCTTTTTAGTCATTACATTTCCACAATTTTAATCACTTCTTTTATTATAACAAAAAAATGCCTTCATTGATTTAAAAAGGCATCTTTTACTGTGATTACTTATTAATCAAATTTGCTTGTGACTTGTTTTCCAAGGCACCATTTTTAAAGTTAAGGGTAAGGCTACCTGTTTTCCCTTTCTTAGTTAAAAGGTTAGATGACCAAAGTGCCTGTATCATTGTCGCATCAGAAGAAACAGCGATAGAATAAACATCTGGTACCCCAAGTGTTTTGACCGCATCGTCATAGCTAGTTCCATTTTTGAGACTTCATACATTCTTCAGTGTGATTTTAGGATCACGGACGTAAGAAAAGTTTGAAATTGACTTAACCACAGTGCTATTGTTAAAAAGTTTCGCTGTAACAACAACATTGTCATACTGCCAGCTATAAACATCAAGCTTAGCATCTCCTGCCTGCTCCTGACTCGTTGATGTAGGTTCACCAAACCACCCCTTCAAGCTATCAAGATTTGAGCCTCCTGAAAATTCCTGAGAAGCATTTGCCATGGTAATCTTATCAAAGTTCTGGCGAACATTCCCATGCTTAACGGTTAAAATCTTTGAGGCTTCATTATCCAAAGATCCCTTCGTCTCTGTCTTGGACGAAGATTTTCCACAAGCAGCTAGAGTAAAAAGTGAGAGACCTAAAACGGTCAAAGACAAAAGTTTTTTCATAATAAATTCCTATATATACAAATAAAAGGCTGACGCCTCTGGTTTTTATGGAGCCGGTGGGAGTCGAACCCACGTCCAAACACCTGCCAACATATTCGTCTACAACCATAGGTTATGTCTTTCATTTAACAGATAGACGACACATAACTCAAGCCTTCTATCTGCGAGCCTATAAATCTCTTTTCAACCAGCTAGGCAATGGTCAAACGTAGCTTATAAATCAATAAAACCTCTAAACAAACATAAGCAATCTGCTAGAAGTCACGCGAGCAGGTGTTTAGGCTGCTACAGCGTAAGAATTAGTATTTTTTGCAGTTATATTTAACTGAGCGTTTACGTCGCCACACGAGTCGCAGAATATGCCTCATAATGCCTGTCGAATCCGTAACGACCCCAATATGAGATACTGAGTATTATAGCAAATTTTTTAATCAATTGCAAAAGATTAGCCAAACTGCCTCCCTAATATATCAACTATGGAATTGCTAATAAAGTAGCTTACTTTGGTTTTAGGATAAGCTAATAACTTTTTTTCTGTATGCTTGTCTTTTCCCTTTCAATGCTAAAAGATTTTATAAAATACTTTCACTAAAACTTACCGACTAAAAAACGTTGAAAGCACTAATCTTCTCAACGTTTTTCTCTTTGCACCCTAAGGGAATCGAACCCCTATCTCAAGAACCGGAATCTTACGTGATATCCATTACACTAAGGGTGCTAACAGTATACTATTATAGCATACTCTAAAATATAAAAAAAGACATGTTTCCATGCCTCTTTTATTATCTTACAATTCGATATCTCCGAAAAGATCCGCCATTGAGAATCCAGATTGAGTTTCTGGAAGTTCGTAGTCACGTTTTTCTTGACGTTTTGGACGACGTGGACGAGATTGACGTTTTTCGTTGTTTTCCCCTTCAGCGTTAGCTGGACGTTCTTCAAGAGCTTTGATAGAAAGTGATACACGTTCTGCATCAGCGTTTACTTCAAGAACTTTAACAGTAACGTCTTGACCTACTGAAAGAACATCTTTTGGATTTTCAACACGTTTGTGTGAAATTTGTGAGATGTGAACAAGTCCATCGATTCCTGGTAATACTTCAACGAAACCACCAAAGTCAGTCAAACGCTTAACTTTACCTTCGATTACATCACCAGCAGCAAGTTTTTGTTCAACACCATCCCATGGTCCAGGTGTTGTTGCTTTAAGTGAGAGTGATACACGTCCTGCTTCTTCGTCGATAGCAAGAACTTTAACTTCAATTTCATCACCAACAGATACAACTGATTTAGGTGAAACGTTACGTTCGTGAGACAATTCAGTCACGTGAACAAGTCCGTCTACACCACCAAGGTCAATGAAAGCACCGAAGCTTGTCAAACGAGCAACTTTACCAGTTACGATTGAACCAACTTCAAGTTTAGAGAAGACTTCTTTACGAGCTTCTGCAGCTTCTGCTTCAACAACGTCACGACGTGAAAGGATGAAACGGTTTTCAGCTGGATCAACTTCTTTAATTTTAGCGTCAAATTCTTGACCTACAAATTGTTCAGTGTTACGAACAAAACGAGTATCGATCATTGAAGCTGGAATAAATCCACGAAGACCTTCAAATTCAACTGAAAGTCCGCCTTTAACAGCGCGTGTTCCTTTAACAGTAACAACTTCTTCTTCACGACCAACAAGTTTATCCCAAGCTTTGCGAGCTTCCAAGCGTTTTTTAGATACAAGGTAAGTTACAGTATCAGTATCTTTACCAACAACTTGACGAAGAACAAGCACTTCAAGTGTTTCACCAACTTTAACAAGGTCTGCAACGTTTGCGTCACGGTCGTTTGTCAATTCACGACGTGTCAAAACACCTTCGATACCAGTTCCTTCGATAACAACATTTGCTTGATCATTATCTACTGAGATAACTTCAGCTGTTACAACGTCACCTGTGTTAACTTCGCTAACACTGTTTAGCAATTCTTCAAATTCGTTCATTCTAAAAAAATCCTCCAACAAGAGCCAGCCAATTCTGACCCTTGATAACAATATATTTTTCAAGGTACCCGCAAAGACAATGGTTAACATAGACGGTGCCAATGCACCCGATACCTTTTACTGGGGTAGCTGGATTCGAACCAACGCATGAGGGAGTCAAAGTCCCTTGCCTTACCGCTTGGCTATACCCCAATAACAAAATGCTATAAAAAAACATCTAAGCACTTGATATCGACTATCCCGATTCAGTTTCTTAGACATGGAGAGAGAGGGATTCGAACCCCCGAACCCGAAGGAGCGGATTTACAGTCCGCCGCGTTTAGCCTCTTCGCTATCTCTCCTTAAGAACAAGAAATAGTATATCACAGTTTCTTGACCAAAGCAAGCCTTTACTTTGGATTTTAATGATTAAGATTATATGATTCAATAATGGCAGCTACTGCATCATCCATTTTTTTGTGGAAACCTACAACATTTTCCTTGTCAACAACGGCAAACTTACCATCAATTTCCACAATTTGTCCGATGACTTTCTTACCAACAAGAAGTTCAAAACCTTCAATAGTTGCTTTATTGACGACTACTTTAGCATCATTAATTTGGATTTCAATTTTTTTATCTTTTTTGCTCATAGATTTATATCCGATCCTTGGCTCGAGCCATCCTTTCTTAATGTATCTTCTTAATTCTACCGAAAAAGAAAAAAGCTTGCAAGAGCAAGCCTTAAAATAATCATTTATCTATTAAGAATTAGTCAACTTTGACAATCCATCCTTCTGGTGCTTCAACATCACCAAATTGGATACCTGTCAACTCATCATAAAGTTTACGTGTTACAGGACCTACTTCTGTTTCTGAATAGAAGACATGGAAGTCATCACCATGTTGTACCCCACCAATTGGTGAAATAACCGCAGCTGTACCACAGGCACCTGCTTCGACAAATTTATCCAATTCAGAAATCTTAACATCACCTTGGATAGCTTTCATGCCAAAGCGATTTTCAGCCAAGTAAAGCAATGAGAACTTAGTGATAGATGGCAAGATAGATGGGCTGAGTGGTGTGATGAATTCGTTATCGGCTGTGATACCAAAGAAGTTTGCAGAACCCACTTCTTCAATCTTAGTGTGAGTTGCTGGATCAAGGTAGATCACATCAGAGAAGTTACGATCATGTGCAATCTTACCTGGCAACATACTTGCTGCGTAGTTACCACCCACCTTAGCAGCACCTGTACCATGTGGAGCAGCACGGTCATAATCATCTTGGATAAGGAAGTTTGTTGGAGCCAAACCACCTTTGAAGTAGTTACCTACTGGCATAGCAAAAATGGTAAAGATATACTCATCTGCTGGATGCACACCAATGATATCACCAACCCCAATCAAAAGTGGACGGAGATAAAGTGTTGCACCTGTACCATATGGTGGAACATATTCTTCATTTGCACGTACAACTTGTTTACATGCATCTACAAATTTGTCAACAGGAACTTGTGGCATCAAAAGACGATCCGCAGTACGTTGCAAACGTTTAGCATTTTCATCTGGACGGAACAATTGAATAGAGCCATCTTTAGTACGGTAAGCCTTGAGTCCTTCAAAAGCTTCTTGACCATAGTGAAGGGCTGGAGATGCTTCTGAAATATGCAAAGTCGCATCCTCAGTCAATTGCCCCTCATCCCACTTACCGTCTTTGTAATATGAGATATAACGGAATGGAAGTTTACGGTAATTAAATCCTAGATTTTCCCAGTCTAAATCAACTGTCATGTGTATGTCCTCTTTTCTGTTACTATGTGCTTTCTAGTATAGTCCTTTTCATTGAAAATTTCAAGGTTATGTTGCAAAATTCTGACAATTCTTTTTAAAACACTTATTTTGCCCTTCAAAGAAAAAAAAACTCTGCCCTCTAATAAGAGAACAAAGCTTTCTTATCTTTATTTGTCAATAATCTTGGCAGAAAAGACTTCTTTGTCTGCTAATCCTTCAATGAAACTACCGTTGCTAGTACGGTCTGAAAGATTTAGAAGGGACAAGTCAACCTCTGCCGTTTCACCTGTTGTAGCTGTTACAAGCAAGGTCTGAGGTGTCTCTTCCACTGGTGTTGCTAGAAGATCTATTTCGCCACCAGCATTTTCCGTAAAGACTGGACCCGCAGTGAAGACACGGTGTGGTTTCGTCTTAAGCTCACGAAGAACTTGGAGACCTCGACCAGCTCGCTTAGCCTGTGGAATATCGGCTGTAGCCACACGTTTGAGACTAGCTCTTTGTGTCAGAAGGTAGAAACTTTGAGTATTTGCCACAAAGACAGCCTGAACGGTATCATCATCCTTAAGATTGATTGCCTTAACACCTGCTGCCTTGGCACCAACTACTGGCACTTCGTCCGCGTTAAAGCGAAGGGCATAACCCTTTTGAGTGATAATCATGATATCATCCAATTGAATTGGCGTAACCGTAACAATAAAATCACTATCATCCTTGAGTTTAGCATATTTAACCGACTTAGACTTGTAGGTACGCCATGGCGTAAATTCCTTGCGTTCGAAACGTTTAATCTGACCCAGCTTGGTAGCTGCTAGGTAAGTACCCGTTTCAAAATCATCCAGGATTTCTGCGTAAAGCACTTCTTCATCCTTAGATAAATTGGTGATGGTTTGTGATAAATGCTCTCCCAAATCCTTCCAACGAATGTCTGGTAGCTCATGGATTGGACGATAAATCACATTGGCCTGATTAGTGAAAATCAAGAGGTGTTGTGTCGTCTTAGCTTGCTGAACCAAAATCAAATCATCATCATCACGTTTTCCGACTTCTTCAATCGTTGAAGCATTGAAAGAACGTGGGCTAGTACGTTTGACATAACCACCGCGAGTGATACTGACATAGGTTTCTTCTTCAACAATCAAACTTGCAGTATCTATTTCAATGGTCTTGGTTTCTGCTTGCAACTCTGAACGACGGTCATTACCGAATTTCTTCTTAATGTCACGGAGTTCACGTTTCATGACATTAAACATGGTACGCTCATCACCAATGATAGCAGCCAAGGTCGCGATTTGTTCACGTAAATCAGCTTCCTCATTTTGGAGAGTGACAATATCCGTATTGGTCAAACGATAAAGTTGCAAGGTCACGATAGCTTCTGCTTGTTCTTCTGAAAAATCATAGCTGACCTTAAGATTTTCCTTAGCATCAGCCTTATTTTCAGAAGCTCGGATAAGAGCGATAACCTCATCCAAAATAGAGATAACTCGGATCAAACCTTCGACAATGTGAAGACGTTTTTCAGCTTTTTCCTTGTCAAATTTTGAACGAGCAACGATAATATCACGACGGTGGGCAATGTAGCTAGATAAAATCTTTTGCAAGCCTACTTGACGTGGGGTGAAATTATCAATAGCCACCATGTTGAAATTGTAGTTAACCTGAAGATCCGTATATTTCAAAAGATAGTTAAGAATAGTTTGACTGTCAGCATCCTTCTTAAGTTCAATAGCAATACGCAACCCAGTACGGTCAGACTCATCACGAACTTCCGCAATACCTGGAACCTTGTTATTGACTCGAACATCATCGATTTTTTTAACAAGAACTGCCTTATTGACATCGTAAGGAATTTCAGTAACGATGATTTGTTCCTTACCACCTTTGAGTTGTTCGATCTCAGTACGTGAACGCACAACGACACGACCCTTACCGGTTTCGTAGGCCTTACGAATCTCATCCTTGCCCTGAATGATAGCCCCTGTTGGGAAATCTGGACCAGGCAAGAATTCCATCAATTTATCCAGTTTAGCAGATGGATGGTCAATCATATAGACAACGGCATCGATGACCTCTGACAGATTATGCGGTGGAATATCTGTGGCATAACCAGCAGAAATCCCTGTAGCCCCATTAACCAAGAGGTTTGGAAAGGCTGCAGGTAAAACGGTTGGTTCCTTCTCTGTATCATCAAAGTTCCAAGCCCAAGGAACGGTGTTTTTATCAATATCTTGAAGAAGGTAGCCAGCAATCTCTGACAAGCGCGCCTCTGTATAACGCATAGCCGCTGGTGGATCACCATCCATAGAACCGTTGTTACCGTGCATCTCAACTAAGATTTCACGATTCTTCCAGTCCTGGGACATACGCACCATGGCGTCATAAATGGAACTATCGCCATGTGGGTGAAAATTCCCCATAATGTTACCCACCGACTTGGCAGATTTACGATAGCCCTTATCATGGGTATTGCCGTCCTTATTCATGGAATAAAGAATACGACGTTGGACGGGTTTCAAACCGTCACGAATGTCAGGAAGCGCACGCTCCTGAATAATGTATTTGGAGTAGCGTCCAAAACGCTCCCCCATGATGTCCTCAAGGGACATGTTTTGAATATTAGACATAAGATACAAAGGGACGATTCGGCTTGCCGAAAATTTCTGTAGAAAAATAGGAAATCGATGTAGGGTTCGATAAGCCCAAAGCGATTTATCTTTTTTCCTAAGAAATTAGTCCCGTGTTCAGTTACATTCAGTAACCAAACGACCCTTTCTGTAGTTTAAAATACGTTGTTAAACGGTGAGGACGGAGCTTTCACACAGCATATAAGGCCTGTTCAACTCCTTTCAAAAAATGTATAGCAATTATGATAGATAAAAGATATTTTACGGAAAAATTATTACCTGTTTAGTTAAAATACAAATGGACAATTAAGCTTGGAACAATATAAAGCACCTTGTAGGATCTGAATAAGCTTTTCCACGTTCCAAAGTTTACTAGTATAAATGTGCTCAGACATATTTGATTTTCTAGAAATCCCTAACTAGTGTTCGCTCTATGATAGAAGTTAGAAAAATTTAATGCTCTCTATATCTCGTAGAATTAAACCAGCGATATTCTAATTTATTACATTTTTTAATCATCTGATTTTTTTTATTTTAACTCTAATTCTCTTTTTAACTTTGCTAATTTCTAGAAAAATATTTTTGCTTTAAAATTGCTCATTAAAAAATCAGGTAACCTTACTTTATTCCTAGTTAAGTTGTAAGAAAATCAGATAAGTTGAAATTTCACTTCTATAATACTTTATTTCATTAAACATATTAATTAATATCCTGGATATAGAGGATCTTCTACGCTTATGACTTTATCTGAAAGATAACGTCCCAATGCATGAAAATTATTATCATCTGATATAGAATTTGAAAAATTGAATTCTTTCCCTTTTGTTAGCTCATCGATATTCCATTTAACTCCAGATAATACGCATAATCTCTGTTTATCCTCCTCCGATAATTTATTATCATTTCTTGGAAGAAGTCTCTCAAATTCTTTATCTAAATACGAAAAGGTATTATCATATATATTCTCGTCTCCAGATGCCTTCATCTCATTCTCAGGAAAATGAGCCATATTTTTGGTATAGTTTTTTAAATCTTCATACCGTTCATCTGGAAGCCTTTCTTTCCCAAAGGGAGTTGTTAAAAATTTTTCAGTAATTTTCTTAGATGGATTATCTTTATAAGAATATTCAATATCAGTAAATATTGCTAAGAAAGGATAAACTCTCAATTCAAATGCAATGTCATCCGAACCAGGTTTACCGTATATTTTTTTTCTCAAATCCTTAGCACCTAATTTACCAAAAAAATTTTTCGGCAAAACTGACGTCTCAATTTCATCGATTGTTTTACCTGTACTTGTTTGACTTATGACATTATCGTAAGAGATCGGCAAAAGAATAAGACTGGATACTCTCCTACCATCTTTAAAAATATAATATAACTTTGCTGGAACATACATGAAATATGATGGTTGAGGAGGAGAAGTTAGAGGTTTTTGTGATTCATTATATAAGGTATAACTTGGATTACTCTGCCACAAATTTTGAATGATATTAAAATTTGTAGTATCTAAATAACTATTTCTTTCTTGATTTTTTAAATTATTTTCAATGGTTTGATAACTCATGAAGGCTGTAATTATAAGCGAAACCAGTGAAATAATAATTGATATGTTTTTTTTATACCACGGTTTATTCTGTTCCTCTTGTTTGATTAGAAATGGTTGTGGTAATTGAGGTAATTCAATTTTTGTATTTTCGACATTACTGCTATCGTTTTTTAAATCTTCTTTCACCTTTCTTGGAACATTAACTTTTTGACTCTTTTTTTTAGACATCCATTTCTCCTCCTAAAACACCATTTCCCCACTTTCCTCAAGTGTAAATTTAACGTTATCTTCGATCCATTGACGGCGTGGTGCTGCCTTATCTCCCATAAGGACTGAGACGCGACGTTCGGCACGCGCTAGATCGTCAATCGTCACTCGGATAAGGGTTCTTGTCTCTGGATCCATGGTTGTTTCCCAAAGCTGGTCAGCATTCATCTCACCAAGCCCCTTGTAACGTTGGAGAATAGCTCCACGACCAAATTTTTGACGAAGTTCCTCAAGCTCCCCATCTGTCCAAGCGTATTCGACAACTTCCTTCTTGCCTTTTCCTTTGGACATCTTGTAAAGAGGAGGCAAAGCGATATAAACGTGTCCTGCTTCAACCAACGGACGCATATAACGATAGAAGAAAGTAAGAAGTAAGGTCTGGATGTGAGCCCCATCGGTATCGGCATCGGTCATGATGATAATCTTGTCGTAGTTGATATCGTCAAGATTAAAATCAGCTCCAACACCTGCACCAATAGTGTAAATCATGGTATTGATTTCTTCATTTTTGAGAATGTCAGCCATTTTGGCCTTCTCAGTGTTTAGGACTTTACCTCGAAGAGGCAGGATAGCCTGAAATTTACGATCACGACCTTGTTTAGCTGATCCACCGGCAGAATCCCCTTCGACTAGATAAAGCTCATTTTTCTTAGCATTTTTAGACTGGGCTGGCGTCAGTTTCCCTGATAAGAGCCCCTTGTCTTTTTTATTTTTCTTGCCATTTCGACTCGCATCACGCGCTTTTCTAGCAGCTTCACGGGCATCACGGGCCTTGATAGCCTTACGAACCAAGTTAGAAGCTAAATCCCCATTTTCCATAAGGAAGTAAGTCAGATGCTCTGAAACAATACTATCAACAATAGGACGAGCTAAAGGAGATCCAAGTTTGTCCTTGGTTTGTCCTTCAAACTGAAGGTGTTCTTCAGGAACCAAAAGCGAGATAACTGCTGACAAGCCCTCACGGTAATCTGAACCTTCAAGGTTCTTATCTTTTTCTTTGAGAAGACCCGTCTTACGCGCATAATCGTTAAGAGCCTTGGTAATGGCAGACTTGAAGCCTGTTTCGTGGGTCCCTCCGTCCTTAGTACGGACATTATTGACAAAGGAAAGGATATTGTCAGAGTATCCGTCATTATACTGAAGGGCTAATTCCAAGTGAAATTCTTGTTGATCTCCATCAATATAGATAACTGGTGTCAGCGTTTCCTTGTCCTCATTCAGGTATGACACAAAGTCTTGAACTCCATTTTCATAATGGAATTCTTCACGAACTTCTTCTTCGCCACGCAAGTCTGTCAATGTCATAGTGACATTCTTAAGAAGGAAGGCTGATTCTTTGAGACGCTCTGAGATGGTGTTAAATTTAAAGTCAGTTGTTGAAAAGATGCTCGCATCAGGCATAAAGGTAACTTTTGTACCTGTCTTAGACTTAGGCGCTTTACCAATCTTTTCAAGCCCTGTTACAGGGTGACCACCATTTTCAAAACGTTGGCGATAAACACTACCGTCACGGGTAATTTCTACCTCAAGCCAACTAGACAGCGCATTAACAACTGAGGAACCCACACCGTGAAGACCTCCAGAAGTCTTATAACCACCCTGTCCAAATTTACCACCAGCGTGGAGAACAGTGAAAATAACTTCAACTGTTGGTTTACCCATGGCATGCATACCTGTCGGCATCCCACGTCCAGAGTCAGAAACAGAAACGGAACCATCCTTATTTAGGGTAACAGCGATAACATCACCAAAACCAGAAAGAGCTTCATCGACCGCATTGTCGACAATCTCCCAAACTAGGTGGTGAAGTCCTGTTCCATCTGTTGAGCCAATGTACATTCCAGGGCGCTTGCGAACCGCATCCAACCCTTCTAGTACCTGAATGGCATCATCATTATAATTATTTACATTAATTTCTTTTTTAGCCAAGAGTGACCTCCAAAATTTTCATCCTTATTATTTTATAAGTTTTCAGAAGAATTTGCAAAAGAAATCAAGAAAGTCCAAAAGATATCTTAAGGCTGACTGACTTTGTCAATTACTAGGCTGTATGCTATAATTATCTCATGAAAATCTTATTGTTAATCCTAATCGCCTACTTGCTAGGTTCCATTCAGACCGGCCTCTGGATTGGGAAACTTTTCTTCCATACCAATCTTCGTGAGCATGGCTCTGGAAATACTGGAACAACCAATACCTTTCGTGTTCTAGGTAAGACTGCTGGTACCATCACCTTCTTGGTTGATATGTTCAAGGGGACCTTGGCTGTTCTTCTACCTATCTGGCTTGGTGTTACAGAGGTTTCACCTCTAATCATTGGTTTCTTTGCTATTATCGGACATGTTTTTCCAATCTTTGCTGGATTTAAAGGTGGGAAGGCCGTTGCGACAAGTGCTGGGGTGCTTCTTGGTTTTGCCCCACTCTACTTTGTATTCCTACTCCTGGTCTTTGCTCTAACACTCTATCTAACCAGCATGATTTCATTTTCAAGTGTCACTGCTGCAATTGTTGGACTGATTACCTTGGCTGTCTTTCCAGCCATCCACTTCTTGCTAGATGGCTATGACCTTATTTTCACTGGGGTCCTCACCATCATGGCTTTGATTATTATCTTTCGCCACACTGAAAATATGGGGCGAATCCGTAGGCATCAAGAAAACTTGGTACCTTTTGGACTTAATTTAACCAAACAAAATCCAAATAAATAATACAGATCTATCAACCACTAGCAAAAAGCTAGTGGTTTTCTTGTTCTCCTAATCAAACAATGCTTACCAAGTCAAAGAATAAAGATCCGAAGTCTACACCTCGGATCTTTTTTAGGCTTAAGCTTTAAAGCTGACACCATTTTCTTTCAATTTTTTAACTGTCGCAGGTCCGACCACCCTTGAGGGCAAGACTTCTTCTTCAGTCACAGTAGCAAAAGCCTCTGCTGAAGTCAAACCTTCATTGTAAAGAGTCTCTACAAGGTTTGAACGAAGGCCTTCAACTTCTGGAAGTTCTGCAAAAGCTTCAAGACTAAGGTCTTTATCTTTTGCTGCTACTTCTTCCTTAGCAACTGTCTTAGTTTCAGCAACAGGTTGTGGTGCTACTGGTGGCACTGGTGGAACAGGCGCAACTGGTGGAACAGGGGCTTTAACATTATTGAAAAGTCCTTGTTTTTTCAAACGGTGTTTAAAAGCTTTCTTTTTATTTTTTACTTTAGCCATGTTTAGTTTTCTCCTATTTTGACAAACGACTTTTTCTTATAAAGCACGGTTGTCATTTTTTTCATCCTCTATTAATAGTGACGTTCCCCGAACAAGCCATCTGGCATATCATGGAAACCTTTGCCAGCACGATAGTTGGCAAACTTACCAATTAGGAAATTGTAAGCATCCAATTTGGCTTCATAACGGTAACTTGCATCACGTGCACGCTCATCGCCATCTTCTTCCCAGATTTTCTTGCTAGCGGCCAAGGCCGTTTCGTTTACTTTAACTTGGGTAACAACCCACCAGGCTTCGAAGTCTTTTAGAAATTCTTGTTCGTAGGTCATATTTTCCTCTTCATTTTAAAAACCAGCTTAATGCTGGCTTCATTTTCTACTAATAGTGTGTAGAGCTCATAGCCTTACAGTCTCCTATTATAACAAATAATTAGAAATTTGACTAGGTTCTAAACTCTGCATATAAGGCTTTAATGTCATTTGGACGTGTGCGGCAGCAACCACCCTAAAATCTTCACGCCAAAATGAGCATGCCAATACTTGCTATGTTCAACTAGGGTTAAAGCGTCTTTATCTTTGGGTTTCCAAGTCTGACTGTCGCCATCATAAACTTCACCTGAATTGGGATAAGTAATGAGCGCCTTCCAGCATTCTTAAGAAAAGCTAGAGCCTGGATTATACAGAAGAGGTGAACTACAGTTGATGCCTACAGCCAAGATTTGATTTGACTGAGAAACAAGCTTGGCCATTTCAGCTAGAGAAGTCCCATCACTGATAGCATCTGGAATCTGGACTGTAAAACTCATATAAGCTTCAGCTTCTGGAAACTCTTCAGCTAGAAGTTCAATCAAAGCTTGTGTTTCCAGACGATTCGGAATGGTTTCCAAAGCCAACAAATCGACACCCTGGTCTAGGAGAATTTGAATTCGAGGACGATGAAACTCCTTAAGCTCCTTGATAGTAATTTGACCATAATCACCACTATACTCAGAACCATTAGCCAAATAAGCCGCGTACGGACCAACATCTCCAGAAATCAAAGGATATGGTCGTTTTGCTTTCTCAGTCTCATCTAATGCTCCCCATACCTTATCACGTGCAGCCTTTGCTAACCGGACCGTCAGGGCAATAATCTGCTCCGCTGCTTTCTCGGTAAGTCCCTCTACCAATCAGGTAAGGTCGCCTGATAAGATGACGTGGTAATCAAGTCAGCCCCAGCAGCTACATAAGTTTCGTGGAGTTTTTGAATAACTTCTGACTTTTCAAGCGAAGGTACTAGCTGACCAGAGCTTACCTGAAATATCATACCCCAGCTTCCATCTCTGTTCCTAGAGCCCCATGAAGAATGAGGGAGAATTATTTTCCAAATAATCTTTAAATGTTGCCATAAAACTCCTCCACCATTTGTTAAAGCGAAGGTAGTGATAAAGGTAACAGAAAATCATGAAAGGAATACCAAATAGAGTCCCGCACGTTGTGAACTATCCCAAGCAATCCAAGCACAGAAATAGCCAACAGAACAATTGTGATATAAAGGGAGGATTGGATTAAACGGTGTCTTATAGTCCAGTTCGTCTTCGGAATGTTCTAGCTTCCACTGTTTTCGGAAATTAATCTGTGCCATAGGAATAGAAAGCCAAACAACAACAACTGCAAAACCAGCGATTGATACCAAAGCTAGGTAAACTGTATCTGCTGCATAGATACTTGAAGAAGAGCGATAAAACTGCCTCCTGCCATAGAAATCAAAAGGGCTGTCATTGGAACGCCATGCTTATTGATTTTCACTAGTTTTTTATTGAGCATTCCCTCATTGGCCAAAGACCACAGCATACGGCTTGAAGCATAGAGCCCCGAATTCCCAGCCGAAAGAATAGCTGTCAGGATAACAAAATTCATAATGTCCGCCGCAAATGGAATTCCCATCTTGTCAAAGACATCAACGAAAGGTGCTGAAGAAACCTCCTGCTTCTTTCATTGGAAGAAGCGAACCAATACCACAATAGTCAAGACAGAAGAAGATCACCAAACGACCAATGGTTGTTTTAATAGCACGGAACAGCCTCTTTGGGATTATCTGTTTCACCAGCCGCAATACCGATTAACTCTGTTCCTGAAAAGGCATAGTTAACAGCCAACATAACTGACACAATGGCAATACCGCCATTTGGAAAGAGACCATTAGCCGTCAAGTGCTTGAACATAATGGCCTCATGGTGACCATCAAAACTCACCAATCCAAACATAGCTCCTAGACCTAGTATGATGAAAACCAAGATGGCGATGACTTTGATTGACGAGAAGATGGATTCTGCTTCCGCAAAAGATCTCACACTCAAAGCATTAATCCCCAAAATTACTAAGGCAAAGAAGGCTGCAAAAATCCAAGCCGGAACTGATGGAAACCAACGTTGCATCAACATGGCCGCACCGAGGAAATTCTGTTCCCAGGGCTACCGTCCAACAAATCCAATAAAGCCAAGCTACCGTAAAACCTGTTCCCAGGACTGATAAACTTAGTGGCATAGGTGTGAAAGGATCCCTGTTACTGGCATAGCTACCGCTAACTCCCCCAACGAAAGCATAACCAAGTAAACGACAACAGCTCCCACAAGATAAGAGAGGATAGCACCAAGGGGACCTGCTTGTGCAATCGTATAGCCCGAGCTCAAGAAAAGACCAGTGCCGATAACACCACCCAGCGAGAGCATAAAGAGGTGGCGTGAGGTCATCTTCCGTTGGAACTGACCCTCATTTTCATAATTATGGTTTTCCATAGATTCCTCCAATAGATGTAATAAAACAAGCTTATCACAATAAAAGATCTTTGGATAATAGGTTGAAACTATCAAAGAGATAGAAAAAAACTATCACAAGAAAAAAACTCGGATTTCACCGAGCTTTTCTTACAATTCTGCCAAAATAGTATCCCATGCCTCGTCATAGCCATCACGTGTGACAGATGAAAAAGACGATGAAATGGTCATTTTTATCAAAATTGAGTTTTTTCTTAATGATCGATTCGTGCTTGTTCCATTTTCCACGAGGAATCTTGTCAGCCTTAGTCGCCACAACAATAACTGGAATTTCATAATACTTAAGAAATTCATACATTTGGATATCGTCTTGAGTTGGTTCATGTCGGAGGTCAACCAAGCTAACAACCACACGAAGATTATCTCGAGTCACGAGGTACTCCTCAATCATTTTCCCCCATTTAGCACGTGCTTTTTTGGAAACACGGGCATAACCATAACCTGGAACATCCACAAAGCGTAACTTGTCGTCAATATTATAGAAATTGAGCAATTGTGTTTTTCCTGGTTTCCCAGAAGTACGTGCTAGGTTTTTACGACCAAGAAGTGTATTGATAAAGCTTGATTTACCAACATTCGAGCGTCCTGCTAGGGCAACCTCAGGGAGGTCATCCTGGGGATAGTGACTCTTATTTGCTGCACTGAGCAAAATCTCAGCATTGTGCGTATTTAGGACTTGTTCTTCAGCCATAGGTCCTCCTTACGCTGTTTCCAAAACTGGAGCAGCTGTACCGTCAACGGCTTCTTTAGTAATACGAACCTTAGTCACATCTTCCTGGCTAGGGATTTCAAACATGACATCCATCATGACTTCTTCAATGATAGAGCGAAGCCCACGCGCACCAGTCTTACGTTCAATCGCCTTACTTGCAATAGCTTCAAGAGCATCCTGGTCAAACTCAAGTTCAACCACCATCATAAGACAAGAGGGTTTGATACTGTTTAACCAAGGCATTTCTAGGCTCTGTCAAGATACGAACCAAGTCATCCACCGTTAACTGTTCAAGGGCCGCAAGGACTGGCAAACGTCCGATAAACTCGGGGATAAGACCGAATTTTTGGATATCTTCAGCCACAATTTCTTGCATGTATGATGATTCGTCATCAATTGCTTTATTATTTTGACCAAACCCAATGATTTTCTCACCAAGACGTTGCTTAACGATATCTTCGATACCATCAAAAGCACCACCTACGATAAAGAGAATATTCTTAGTATCAATTTGAATCATCTCTTGGTTAGGGTGTTTACGACCACCTTGAGGTGGAACGCTAGCCACTGTTCCCTCAATAATCTTCAAGAGAGCTTGTTGAACCCCTTCACCAGAAACGTCACGAGTGATTGATACGTTTTCACCTTTTTTAGCAATCTTATCAATCTCGTCGACATAGATGATCCCACGTTCCGCACGTTCAATATTAAAGTCTGCCGCTTGGATTAGTTTGAGGAGGATATTTTCCACATCCTCACCCACATAACCTGCCTCTGTCAATGATGTCGCATCCGCAATCGCGAAAGGAACATTCAAGCTACGAGCCAAGGTCTGAGCCAAGAAAGTCTTCCCTGAACCAGTTGGTCCAATCATGAGAATATTTGATTTTTGCAAATCAACATCATTGTCTTCACGACTTTCTGTGAAGTTGATACGTTTATAGTGGTTGTAAACAGCTACCGCCAAGGCACGTTTAGCACGGTCTTGCCCCACGACATAATTGTTCAAAATATCCAAAAGTTCTTTTGGCTTTGGTGTTTCAGCCAAGTCAGCCAAAACTTCTTCTGCCATTTCCTCACGAATGATTTCTTGTGACAAGGCCACACATTCGTTACAGATAAAGACGCCATTGCCGGCAATAATTTTCTTTACTTCTTCTTGGTTTTTGCCACAAAATGAACAATAAACCATTTCTTCATTACGATTTCCAGCCATTTATTCCTCACTCTTTTCTAAAATAGGGTGCCATAGAAGGCGTGAATAGTATTGACAAGGTTGGTAAAAGCATTTAAAAAGAGAAAAACTGCTAACCCATAACGTTTCTTGCGAAAGGCAGGAATGGCGGAGAGCACACAAAGTACCCCCAATAATGCAGTAAATAACCCAAAAACACTACGTTGCATGAACCTAGTCTCCTTCTTTTTCATAGCGACTTATGATAAAGTCGTAGGCATTTTTTTCATTCTTGGGCACGCGGTCACGCGATACCTCTTTAAATGCCGTCGTATCTAGTTGTGGAAAATACGTGTCTCCCTCTAAATCAGCCTCAATAGTTGTCTTGATGAGTGCATCATAATGTCCATCAAAAGCCTTGTAGACACCAGCACCACCAGCAATATAGAGATCCTTATCTTGCTGTTCAAACCAGGCTAGGGCTTCCTCAACACTCGTAACGGTCGTTACACCCTCACAGTCGAAGTCCTCGTCTCGTGTCAAAATCAAGGTTTCACGTCCTGGGCAGGCAACGACGGTTCATGCCATCAAAGGTCACACGCCCCATGAGAATTGCTGAGCCCATGGTCGTTTTCTTGAAATGTGCCAGTTCAGCAGGCAAGTGCCAAGGCATGGTGTGATTCTTCCCAATAACATGGTTACGAGCTTCCGCCCAAATAGCAATGAGTTGTTTAGACAAAGTATTTCCTTTTCTTTTTAAGTTTACAATCCATTCTAACAAAAAAAAAAGAGAAAAAGAGCTTGGAAAAAACTTTGCCAGCTCTTTATGGACTTAAATTATCAACGTTTATTAAATTGCTAAGTCAAATTTGAGTTGAGGTTTAACAGGATCATAGTCAACCAATTCAAAATCTTCCGGTTTGATATCAAAGAAATTAGTTCCATCAGGAATATTGAGGACTAAACGTGGTTGGCAATCAGATGGCTGACGTTTGAGAAGTTCTTCAGCTTGCTCAAATTGATTGTCATAGATATGGAGGTTGTTGATGAAATAAAAGAATTTACCAACTTTCCAACCAAAGTGCTTGGCAATCATCATCTGAAGAGCCACATACTGCATGGCATTAATGTGATGGGCCACCAACATATCGTTTGAGCGCTGCGTCAAAGTGGCGTCCAAATAAATGTCCTCACCCACACGACGAACATCAAACATGGTTTGGAAAGCACAAGGCTGAAGTCCAGCTGTCTCCTCGAAGGCCTCGTAATCCCAAAGGGAAATGACATTACGACGATTCCAATGGATTGGCTTCTAACTGTGCTAACAAACGGTTAATGATATCGTGCTTCTTAACGACCGCCCCATAACGCTGACCGATTGAACGCTTGTCCCCATTATTGGCAGGCACGCCTTCAACTTCCCAATCATTCCAATAATGCACATTATACTTGTCTTCAAGGACATCTAGGCTGTTTGTCTGGTCTTGATAAATCCAGAACACTTCTTTGATAGCAGATTTGATAGCGATAGGACGAAGAGTGGTAATTGGAAACTCTCCCTTGCTCAAGTCATATTCTGCAAAAGCTCCAGTGATGTATTTGGAATTGGCTGTCGTACCATCCTTATATTTAGGACGTGCTTGCTCTGACCAAACTCCCTCTTCCATGATTTTAGTGATATTTTCTTTAAAAATAGTGTCTGCTTTCGTCATGATTTTCCTCTTTATTCCATTGAAAATAAAGTCTCACTTAATACTCGTAACATATAGATGGAAATAACTTTGCTTATCTAATTATAGCTGTAAATAATGTTGCTTTTCATTTTTATTTTACCTTATTCTGGTGCAAATGAGAACTAAAAGCTATGGGATTACCAAAACTACGTCTTTTGAAATCCTCTAGTTCATATCAAAAATAAAGTGTTACTAACTATCAGAGTTTTTCAAGGCGAAAGCTCTTTTATGGTAAAATCACTATAGATTAGTATCCTCTGGATACTCTACAATGAAGAATAAAAGGAAACATCATATGTCTATTGGAATTGATAAGATTGGTTTTGCGACCAGTCAATATGTTCTAAAAATGGCTGATCTCGCTCTTGCCCGTGGGGCGGAGCCTGAAAAATTCAGCAAGGGGCTGATGCTTGATGCAACCAGTATTACGCCGATTACAGAAGATATCGTGACGCTTGCCTCTGACGCAGCCGCTGACATTTTAACTGACGACGACAAGAAGGCCATTGATATGGTCATTGTAGCTACTGAGTCTTCCATTGACCAGTCAAAGGCTGCTGCAGTTTATGTCCATAGTCTTCAACATTCAACCATTTGCCCGTTCTTTTGAAATGAAGGAAGCTTGCTATGCAGCAACTGCTGGTCTTAACTACGCTAAATTGCACGTAGCAGCTCACCCGAATAGCAAGGTTCTGGTTATCGCTAGTGATATCGCCCGCTATGGTGTAGGATCCTCAGGTGAATCTACTCAAGGAGCTGGTGCTGTAGCTATGCTAGTCAGTCAGAATCCACGTATTTTGGAACTTGCTGATGATAATGTGGCACAAACTCGTGATGTCATGGACTTCTGGCGTCCAAACTATAGTTCAACGCCTTATGTTCAAGGCATCTATTCAACCAAACAGTACCTTGACAGTTTGAAGACAACTTGGGCAGCTTATCAAGAACGCCATCAGGCTGACTTTGCTGATTTTGCCGCTTTTTGTCTCCACCTTCCTTATCCTAAATTAGCTCTTAAGGGACTTAACAAGATTATTCCAAAAGATTTGAATCCAGAGAATAAAGAGCGTCTGACAAATAACTTTGATGCTTCAATTACCTATAGTCGTCAAATTGGAAACATCTATACAGGGTCACTCTATCTTGGACTTCTTTCTTTGCTTGAACAGTCGCAAGACCTTAAAGCCGGAGATAAGATTGGCTTCTTCTCTTACGGTTCTGGAGCTGTCTCTGAAATTTTCTCCGGTCGTTTGGTTGAAGGTTACAAAGACCTGCTTCGTTCTGATCGTCTAGATATCTTTGCCAAACGTCAACACTTGAGCGTTTCTGATTATGAAAAACTTTTCTATGAAGAGGCTCAGTTGGATGACACTGGCTCAACCCAATTCAATACTTATCAAACTGGACCTTTCCGTTTGACTGAAATCTCTGAACATCAACGTATCTATAAAGGAAATCAAAATGACTAAACTCTCTTGGACTGGTTTTTCCAAGAAGACATTGCAAGAACGCAAAGAGCATTTGAAAAATAATGCTCTTTTGTCTCAGGAAAATCAAGATCTTCTGGATAAGGACCAACAACTTGCCCTTGAAACAGCCAATCAAATGGCTGAAAATGTTATTGGTCGATTCACACTACCCTTTGCCATTTGCCCAGATGTATTGGTAGATGGTGTGACCTATCAGGTTCCCATGGTTACCGAGGAACCCTCAGTTGTGGCTGCTGCTTCCTATGCTAGCAAGCTCATTAAGCGCTCTGGTGGCTTTACAACCAAGATTCATGACCGGCAGATGATTGGGCAAGTAGCCCTCTTTGATGTCCCTGATAAAGCCACTGCGGCAAGTAAGATTCAAGCAGCTAGTCAGAAACTTATAGATATCGCCAAAGAAGCTTACCCTTCTATTGTTAAGCGTGGGGGTGGCCCTCGCAAGCTCTGGACTGAGACCAAGGGAGACTTCCTCATTGTCTACTTGGCAGTTGATACTCAAGAAGCCATGGGAGCCAATATGGTCAACACCATGATGGAAGCCCTGGTGCCAGAATTAGAAAACCTCTCGGAAGGTCAAAGCCTCATGGCCATTCTCTCAAACCTAGCTACCGAAAGTCTTGTCACAGCTACCTGTCGTCTTAACACACGCTTTCTCAGTCGTAACAAGGCAGAGGCCCATAATTTTGCTAAAAAAATGGAACTGGCTAGCCAATTGGCCCAGGTCGACCCTTACCGAGCAGCTACCCATAATAAGGGAATTTTCAATGGTATCGACGCCCTAGTTATCGCGACTGGCAATGATTGGCGAGCAGTTGAGGCTGGGTGCCACGCCTATGCTAGCAAAGACGGAAGCTATCGTGGCCTATCGACATGGACCTATAATCAAGAAACTAAGGAACTGGTGGGAGAATTAACCCTACCAATGCCAATCGCGACCCGAGGTGGTTCTATTGGACTTAATCCGAGTGTATCAATCGCCCACGACTTGCTCAACCATCCAGATGCTAGAACCCTAGCAGGTATCATCGTCTCTCTTGGTTTGGCACAAAATCTGGCTGCTCTCAAAGCTCTTACCTCAACAGGAATCCAAGCAGGACATATGAAACTTCAGGCTAAATCTCTAGCTCTACTAGCTGGTGCTAATCCAGAAGAAATGCCTCACGTTTTGTCTGAGCTTCTCAAGGCCAAACATATGAATCAGGAAACTGCCCAAGCGATTTTGGAAAAACTCAGAAATCCTTAAAAAGAATACCGTAGCAGTTTAAAATATTACTTACCTTTTAAGACTAAAAAAGATGTTGGAACCTCTTATTCCGTCATCTTTTTCTTGTCTTTAAGTTCTGACTTGACTTGAATTTCTATAATGTTATAATCTAGTTATGAAAACTAGATAAAGAGGTTTTTATAATTTGACAACACAACAATACCCTCTCTGGGAAGAATTACCAGAGATTGAACTCTATTTGGATCAGGTTTTGCTCTATGTCAATCAGGTCACCCAAAGCACTTTGGGACCAAACGAACAAGGGGCTAACCGCCTCTATGGTCAATAATTATGTCAAACATGGCCATGTCGCAAAACCCATCAAGAAAAAATATAATGCCGCTCAGGTAGCTAGACTTATTGTCATCACTAGTCTAAAGACCGTCTTTGAGATTTCAGAGATTGCTAAAACCTTGGAAATCCTACGAACAGATGCTGAAAGTCAAAAGAGCTACTACAATGACTTTGTAGCCTGTATGAATGGTCAGTTTCCCCAAGAAGCTCCACAAGTCATACTCTCAGCCTGTCAGACGCTTCAATGCTACCGAGCTACTCATCAACTTTTGAACGACCTTGAAGGAGGAAATAATGTCTAATACTGCTACTTTTAATACTTCTCCCAACCTCAAACTCAGTAAAAAACTTAGCTTTGGTGAGGAAGTGGCAAACAGTGTGACTCACGCCGTCGGCGCCGTGCCATGTTGGTCTTACTGCCAATTACTGCTGTTCATGCCAACAACGGCTACGGCATGACTGCTGCTGTCGGAATGTCTGTTTTTCGTTATCAGCCTATTCCTCATGTTTTTGAGCTCAGCCATCTACCATGCTATGGATTACAACTCACCTCACAAGATGGTTTTGAGAATTATTGATCACAGCATGATTTATATCGCCATTGCTGGAAGCTACACCCCTGTTGCCCTCTCATTGGTTGGCGGTTGGCTAGGCTATAGCATCATCATCCTTCCAATGGGGAACAACAATTTTTGGTATTCTCTATAAAATCTTTGCTAAAAAAATCAATGAAAAATTCTCCCTCTTCCTCTATCTAATGATGGGATGGTTGGTTATCTTTATCATTCCAGCTATCGTCACTAAGACAGGCCCTGCCTTTTGGGGACTCATGCTTGCTGGAGGATTGTCATACACGGTTGGAGCAGCTTTTCTATGCTAAGAAAAAAACCATACTTCCACATGATTTGGCACCTCTTCATCATGCTGGCTTCAGCGCTTCCAATATCTGGGTATCGTCTACTTCATGCTTCCTTAAGCTAATACTAGACTTCAAGGTGTTATGGTATAATAAGGCATACGGAGGTAAATCATATAAAAAAGAACTCAGACGAGATTCAAACAACAAAATCATCGCCGGTGTTTGTTCTGGTATCGCCAATTATCTTGACATTGACCCTGTAATTATTCGCCTTATCTGGGCTGTAGCGATTTTCTTATTCGGAACAGGCTTTCTTTTCTACATCATTTGCTGGATTATTATCCCAGAAGAAAGCAAGTGGTAAGTTATCATTGAATATAAAAAAATAAGCCAGACCTGAATTTCTTACAGATCTGGCTCTTTCTTTATTTTTTCAAACGGAAAATCAAATAGCTGACATTAACAAGTAGTAAAACACTCCAAAGAATGAGGAAAGGGATATTTCCTCGGACAGCATTGTGCCAAATACCTAGGGCGTATAAAGCCATAAAGACTAGTGAGCCTAGAACCGCTGTTCCTTTATTGTTTTGTGGTTGTTTAGACATATGAACCTCTTTTATTGCTTTGTATAAAACGGCTTGACACCATAAACCATGGCGAGAAAAAGTCTGGCTTGGCGTTTGACATCATTAGCCAAAGACCTATGGGACTGGGCATAGATGCCTTTTGGATTGTAAAAAGACTTGTCAAAATGCTCAGGCTCTTTTTGGCCCCACTTCCTCCTCAATTTGTTGGGTGATCGAAACTCCTTAGTCATCCGATTACGAAAGGCCGGATCGTTTAGTTGGACTGGCTCCACATCCAGTTGCCAGTGGCGCTTGAAATTACCATAGTTAAAACTGGCACCATTAACCACACCACTCTCAGTCACCTGCTCCGCATCGACCTCATTGAGAAAATTTCCCTGACTATCCAAGAATAAACTCTATGCGATTATAAAGGAGAATCTTAAGATTAACACTGGGAGTTCCATCTGGATAAATCACCTTGCCATCACGGATAGCAATCTTTTGGTGCAGACGTCCCTGATCAAACATGGTGAAAGGCTTCCATCTCAGATAGACAGCCAAAGCTTCTTTATCTGTCATCCCTGGCTTTTTATAATGCGTCCTCACATACTGGGCCTGTTGACTAGAAATCAGGTAACGTAGCTGATGGATTTGTCGCTCTACAAGGCCTTCCTGAGACAAGCTATCTAGGAAAAGCTAAATCTACCAAGCTGACAATATCCTTCCAGAAGACATCATGAGGCGCCAAATCAAGGTCAAAATAGGATAATAACCGCTGAGTTTCCTCAAGCTCCCAGATAGATCCTCTGGCATCTCTATATAAGCAAGCAATAACTTCAGTACCTGCAATGGCTGGTATTCCTTTTGCCATTCCTTCCATAAGCTAGAAAAGGCTTTTTGATCCTATGAGCATCTCATCTCTCCTCAATCATTTAATCAGTTGTCTCTTGTATGAATTCCTCTATGCTTCTAATCACCTCTTTGGTCTGATAGTGATAGAAATAATGAGGAGAATCATAATAAGTGACTTCCATATTTTTCTGACCCTTCGCAAAACTAGTCGCATAATGTCGCCACTGCTCCTGACCGAAACCTGTCCCTTTTCCATTAGACACCATGAGTAGCACGGGCATTTGAGATTTAATACTAGTAGAGTTCACCTTTTTATCATTCTCTTTCGCACATAGGCTCTCATTTAACATAGCTTGCGACAAGAGTTGTCTGTAAGCTATTTCTTGATAAAGACGGCGGTCACTATCACTTAGGTTCTCATTGGGCATATATAATTGTCTCGGCAGTAATCTTAACAGACCTAATTGACTTTCCCAACGAGCTAGACGTAACATCTGAGGGTGCCTCTTCAACTGGAAATAACTTTCTGGAAATGCCCAATCAAGACAAACCACAGCTTTCACTTCACTTGGGTAGTTTTCTTGCCAAAGAAGCGTCTCTAAGGAGGCCATCGAATGAGAAAGAATAATATATGGACCTGATACTTGTGACTTGGCTAGGATTGACGTGTCTCTGAAAGGATCACAGATACATCTCTTGACTTAGACGTGTCCTCACTGTAACCATAGTCAGCTCTTTCAACAACAACTATTTTGTACTCCTTTGAGAACCCATCATACACATCTTTAAAATCTAGGATTGATGAAGCCGTTCCAGCACCAGAGAGAAAAACTAGGGTTTGTGACCCTTGACCCTTTACAAAGACGCTAATTTTGTATCCATTGACAGCTACCATTTGCCCTACAGAGTTAAGAAAAGCATTCTCTCTTTGCAAGGCTAACCTATGATAAGTAAAGCTAGCCAGTAACAAGACTAGAACTACTCCCAGCAGAAATAAAAGTCTCTTTATAAAAACATGCATGGTTTATCCTACTAAAAAGTCAGCTAGCTTAGCTAACCGACTTTCTGATTTATTCGGCATCTGGGCGTGATTTGCGAGCGATATCAGCAAGGATATTTTCTACAAATTCTGACACAGTCTCAGTGTGTGTTTGTTTTTGACCATAACGACGAACGTTAACAGTTCCGTCTTCCATTTCCTTATCACCAACAATCAATTGGTAAGGGATTTTTTGTGTTTGAGACGCACGAATCTTAAACTGCATTTTTTCATTACGTTCATCAACTTCGGCACGAACACCACGATCACGAAGTTTCTTAGCCACTTCCCATGCGTAGTCCACGTGTTTTTCGTTAGATACTGGGATAAGGGTTACTTGGTGAGGGGCAAGCCATGTTGGGAAGGCCCCCTTGTAGTTCTCAATCAAGATCGCAGTAAAGCGTTCCATAGTTGAGATAACCCCACGGTGAATCATCACTGGACGGTGTTCTTCACCATCAGCTCCGATGTATTTAAGGTCAAAGCGTTCTGGAAGCAAAGAAGTCCAATTGGATGGTAGAAAGTGTTTCTTCATTACCAAGAGCAGTCTTAACTTGGATATCAATTTTGGTCCATAAAAGGCTGCTTCACCTTCAGCTTCGTAGTATTCAACACCCATGTCATCAACAGCTGCTTTCAACATGCGTTGAGCATTTTCCCACATTTCATCATTGTCAAGTACTTGTGCTTTATCTGCAGGGTCACGATAAGACAAACGGAAACGGTAATCAGTCAAGTTGAAATCTTCATAAACATCAATGATCAATTGAAGAATTTTCTTGAATTCTTCTTCGATTTGTTCTGGAGCAACGAAAGTATGTCCATCGTTCAGTGACATTTCACGCACACGTTGAAGACCTGTAAGGGCACCTGATTTTTCGTAACGGTGCATCATACCGATTTCAGCGATACGGATAGGCAATTCGCGGTAAGAATGCACATGGTGTTTGTAAACTTCGATGTGGTGAGGACAGTTCATTGGACGAAGGACAAACTCTTCTCCATCACCCATATCCATTGGGTAGGGAACATGTCTTCACGGTAGTGATCCCAGTGACCTGAAGTTTTGTTATACTCAACTGAGGCAATTGGTGGAGTGTATACGTGTTGGTAGCCTGCTGCTACTTCCTTGTCCACGATGTAGCGTTCCAAGACACGACGGATTGTCGCACCGTTTGGCAACCAGAAGGGAAGACCTTGACCAACCTCTTGAGAAATCATGAACAAATCAAGTTCTTTACCAAGTTTACGGTGGTCACGTTCTTTAGCTTCTTCAAGACGTTTAAGGTAAGCCTTGAGATCTTTTTTATCGAACCAGGCTGTACCGTAGATACGTTGCATCATAGCATTATCGCTATTTCCACGCCAGTAAGCACCTGCAACATTCAAAAGGTGGAAGACTTGGATACGACCAGTTGATGGTACGTGTGGGCCACGGCAAAGGTCAACGTACTCACCTTGACGGTAGATAGTCAAACCACCTTCGTCTTCTGAGTGTTCTTCAATCAATTCCAATTTATATGGGTCATTTTTGAAGATTTCACGCGCTTCGTCTTTAGTCACTTCTTCACGGATTGATGGGAAGTTTTCTTTAACGATTTTCTTCATTTCTTCTTCGATACGAGGAAGGTCTTCGTTAGAGATTTGACCAGCTTGATTGTCTGTATCGTAGTAGAAACCATCTTCGATAGCTGGACCAACACCCAAATGAATATCTGGGAAAAGGCGACGAGCTGCTTGGGCAAACAAGTGAGCCGCTGAGTGACGCAAGATTGGAAGGAGCATCTTCGTGATCTGGTGTCACGATTTCGATGCTTCCATCTTCAGTGATCGCACGAGTTGTGTCAATCAATTTGCCGTTAAATTTACCAGCAAGTGACCTTTTTTAGCCAAAGAGTTGCTGATAGATTGTGCAATTTCAAAAGTTGTAACGCCAGGTTCGAATTCACGAACAGCGCCATCTGGGAAAGTAATGTTAATCATAATTTTCTCCTTTTATTATTTCATAGTTTCTAAGCATTGACTTTTGACTATCAGACTACCTCCTAGTCTTAATGTTCAACTGCTTTTCTTTATCAGAGAGGAAGTTTTCCATTTCCGTCAGAATATCTACATCCAAACGTTGAGAAAGTTCTATTAGCCACCAGATATTTTCTGAAAGTTTTTGTTCCAGTGTGTGGGGTATTTCATCATAGTAGCGTCCTTGCTTTCTCATCACTAGTCGTAGGAAATTTCCAATATCATTAGATAAAGCCAAGAGGTCCTCTTCTACCGTCCACTTGGAATCATGATACTTAACTTCCAAATTGTGATAAGCTTGTCGGATTGCCCAACTACGGTCCACTAATTCTTGCAAGTCCATAGTTAGTCTCCTCACAAAAAAATTGCAACATCCAAAAAGGACGTCGCAACGTGGTTCCACCTTAGTTCGTGTACGACAAAAAATGAGTCTGTCCTACACCTCTGATTGGCTCTAACGTGGCCACCGTTTTATGTTTGCATAAAAAGTTAATCGAGTAGTCCCAATCATGTCCTCTGCGTGATTTCCAGCACCACACGCTCTCTGAAAGATTTCCCATGACTGATATGTCTCTATGCGTTATTATAGCATGAAACTGTAATTTTTCAAGCTAATTATCTCTTTTATTAATCAATTCTAAGATTTTATCTGACTAGGAAAATGTGGTAGCTTTCCTAATCCAAAAGTTTCGTGATATTTCTGATTTTCTTGACCTGTTTGGCAGATCCTTTGAGGATACGAACAGAGCCGTTAACAGGCAAGGTAATAGCCTTAGTCGGCAAATAAGTTACCATACGCGTCAAGCGTTTCATGGTACTGTCTTCACCATTCAAATCGTTGTGGAAATCCTTAGAAATCGTAAGGTCCAAGTAATACTCATAGACACGTTTTCCAAAGTTTTCCGCAGAAATTTCATAGAGCTTCTCAGCCCACTTAGTTTCGTCTTTTTCTGGCGTTACTATAGCAGCTTCCAAATTGCCCGGCTAAATCATTATCATGATAATAAAGCGTTCCAAACATCTTGTCAGTGATGACATTGTCCAAATAAGTATTTCCATGAGCAATGATAGGTGTACCGCTTGCCAAGGCCTCCAAATAAGTCAACCCTTGAGTCTCACTGGTTGATGCCGAGATAAAGAAATCAGCAGCCTTATAGTAAAGAGCTGTTTCTGCCTAAGGTGCAATCATACCAGTGAAAACCACCTTGTCCTGAATACCAAGTTTCTTAGCTTGGGACTTCAAGTGTGGTAGATAAGGTCCATCGCCAGCAACAACTAACCGAACTTTGTCCTCTTCCTCTAAAACCGAAGGTAGAGCCGCCATAACTGCTTGGATATTTTTCTCATAAGAGACACGAGACAAGCTCAACAACATGGTTTCATCTGAGGAAATACCAAGCTTGGCTCTCAAGTCCGACACATCTTCCTCAGTAATCTCTGGACGCTGGAATTTCTCAAGTTCAATTCCAGTTGGAATGACACGTTTTTCAGCTGCAACCTTGTACTTGAGCAAAAGGTCATAAACAATCTCACTCGGGCAGATGACTCCATCCAAGTCACTCATAAAGCCACGAACAATGTACTTAACCATACTTGGACGGATAACCATACCTTTGGCAATATAGCGGACATAGTCTTCATACTGAGTATGGTAGGTATGCACAACAGGAATCCTAAGTTCGCGTGCAATGGCAATCCCTAGCAGACCTAATGAAAACTCTGTCTGCGTATGAATAATATCAAGCTTATATTGTTTGGCAATCTCTAGTGCCTTAGAAAAGCCACGATAAGCCACTCGGCGATCCTTAAAAGCAAAGAAAGGCACACTCGGAATACGGACAATCTGCCAGTCTTCATAGCGGTCAACATCTCTATCAGTGGTAGTAAAAGATAAAGACATTATGCCCCATTTTTTCCAACTGCGTCTTCAGCGTGCGAATACTGGTCGCAACACCTGATACCTGCGGAAAATAGGTATCTGTAAACAATCCGATACGCATTTAAATCTCCAATACTTCTTTGTAGGCTTTAGCAAGTTTTTGGGCGACATCATCAATCGAGCGACTTTCTGCAACCTTATAGCCTTCTTCACGTTTGTCCACTTTACCATCGATAAGATCTTGCAAGGCTACTACAAATTCGTCCACATTGTGACCAAATGAAGCAGATTTCTCATCAATCCAACCCTCATAAACAGGGATATCACGTAAGACTACATGTTGGTGACTAGCAAGGGCTTCAAGTACTACAATTCCTTCTGTCTCTTCATAAGATGGGAAAAAGAAGGCGTTGGCACCACTCATAGCTCCCTGGAAGACATCTCCCTTGAAATAACCTGGGAAGCTGACATTATCAGGATGCTTACCATTGACAATGTCTCGAATCTTTCTTAGGAATTAGCCATTTACTGATACTACCTAACCAAATGAAACGAACATGTGGCATCTTCTCAGCAACCTTGACAAAATCTTCAATTCCCTTACGTTGGAAGTAAAGACCCGCACAAATAACCACTGGTTGTTCTTCCTCGATACCAAAGTAATCTCGGAAAACTTCTTCCTTGCGTGGGTCCTTGCCGTATTTTTTCAGATCAATCCCATTTGAAACAGCAATGATTGGTGTGGTCACCCCATAAGACTGAATCAATTTTTTGGAATACTCAGATGGCGTAATCACGTAATCGGCCTTTTGATACATATGGGCCAAATATTTCCCAAAAAGTGACGCCATGAAGTTAGAACCGATGAATGAATTCTCAAAGTCCTCACGTGTCGAATGACCATGCATGATGACCTTCTTGCCACGGCGTTTTGCAGCATGCAACAACATCAAGCTGCGTGGTCCATAAGTATTGATATGAACAACATCATAATCACCTAAGATGTCCGTTGTATAGGGAATCCCCGCCAAGTCCAAGGCATGCATCTGATGGTGGAGAGCCCGTCCGATTCCTGATTTTTCAAGAACCGATTTTCCTTCAAGATAAAGTAGAACTTTCATACTCATAATTATAGCTTAATTTGCACCAAATTTCATCTTGCAGTTAACTTTATCTTGATTTCTCATTTAATGAGATAGGGTAGAAAAGCACAAAAAAGATCGAGTACTCTCGATATTTTAGGTCATCGTCTTAAACGTTTTTACGGCGACGATGGCTATATGCTACACCATGACTGCTACCACTCCTAGTGAGAGCAAAGCAGTATCATTAGTTTGATTAGTATCTGGAAGTTGAGGACCTGATTTCTCAGAGGATACAACTGGCTTAGCTGATTTTGGTGTCACTGGTGGAGTAGGCGGAGTTGGTGTTGTTCGAGGTTTTAGTAGAATGAAACTATTGTTGAATTCCATATTCAAAGGAAGGAGAACCGCTGCTACAAGCAGATTATCCTTTTCACCCACAGTCTTAGTAACAGTCACTTGGACTTTTCTAAAACGGTCTTTAAGGACAAATTTGAATTGATCTTCTTTTAGATCTTGCATAACACCTGTCTTAGTCAATTCCTTGCTGAACTGAATAGTGGCTTTAGCTGGAGTCGCAAACTTATTGTTAAAGATACCTACCGTCTTCTGGGTAGGAAACCTTGGCAACCAATTTAACTTGGTTATCGACAGTTTCACGAACAAGCTGAATAGTGATATTGGCTTCTAGCTTATCATATACCACATCTTCATCATTTCCTGGAACTTCAGTCACGCGATAATGATAGATGCTTGGCTTGCTAAGTGAGAAATCTGAAAAGACAATTTTACTCTTGGCATCATTAGTGGTTTCCCCTAACTCAACAGGATTGGCACCATCAGTAACATCAAGGAGTTTAAATGTAAACTCTCTATCTTTGAGGTCTCTACCTGTCAATTCCTTTTCAAGTTCAAAATTGAAATGAGTAAGGTTATCCCCGATGGCATCTCCACGACCTCCATCCAAGTGAATGGTTGACTTATAAGAATTAGAAATAACATCAGCATGAAGCTTAATACGGTTAACAGGGTTGTGTGATTCTTCAACAGGTTGTGTCAAACGGGTTTGATATCAAACATAGACCATGCGGTCTAACTGATTAAGTTTAAGATCAAAATGGGAGTCGTCATAAGAGAAACTCTTAATCAGGTCTATAGCAGATCCCTTGTCAATTCAAGGATCTCCTAAATCAATGTAGCGAAGCTGTAGAGAACCATCAAAACCGAAGAGTTAGACTCTGCTTGTCTTAGCTTCCCCATTTAGAGATGACCTCTTCCCATGGAGGAGGTGACTGCACTTTACCCACTGTAACTTGAATGATACGTCCCACAAAATCAAGAGTAATATGCTCCCTTTCTTCTACTTCATCAGAATATAAGGTATCCAACTCCCAAATCATAAGCTTATTGTTTAGATGGATCTTGAAATAATTATTAAAAGTCGTTGTGATACGATTCTTTTCAGGATTTATCTATTCAAGACCCACAATTTCATTTTTAGGATTATAGACATTGATCTCGTAGCTAGTAGGGAAACGCAGCCTTAAATCACAGAATAGATTATTCATGATTCTATCTTCCTATTTTTGTAATCCTTTTCAACAAGAGTTACACGCTATTTTCAGAACTTTGCAAGTAAATAGATAGTGCAATCTAAAAAAACTTATATTATAGACTTTATGGTCAGACCCCTCTTTTAACATTGTTTCACTTCCTCATTTTTTGCCATAATTTTAATTGTGATTCTATTTTAAAAATGCCGAAATTCAAGTTATTGCTTTCAAAGATTGGAAGATTATATGAATGTATAGTAGAAAAAAACTGCCATCCTCTTAAGAATGACAGTAGCTTTTAACCTTATTAAGAAGGTGGACCTTAACACTCATTTATACTACTTAAGCAAGTTCTTTGAGAAACTCCACTAGGATCGCAGCTGATTGTTTACCCGCCTGAATAATAAATTCGTCAAAGGTAATATTAGCGTCATGAGCTGCTGTATCACTCATAGCACGGACAACGATGAAAGGCTTCTTCACACTTTGTGCAGCTTGAGCAATGGCTGCTCCTTCCATTTCCACGGCTAAGACTTCTGGAAAGTGCCCTTTAATAGCATCAATCTTATCCTGACCTGCAATAAAGCTATCACCAGTCGCAATAAGACCAATTTTAGAGTCGATAGAGGCTTGAGCCAAAACCTTTTCAAAAGTCTCTACAAAGCTAGGGTCACTTTCAAAGTAAAGCGGCTGCATAGACATTTGCCCATAATCATAGCCAAAGGCTGTCAAATCAACATCGTGATAGGCTAATTTTGATGCCACAACCACGTCCCCAATCTTAAGTTCAGGCGCTACGGCTCCTGCAGAGCCAGTGTTAATTAGGGCATCAACCTCAAAGTGGTCTGCCAGAACAGCCACAGACATGGCTGACATAACCTTACCTACACCTGATTGCACCAAAACGACGTCGTGTTTGCCCAAGCGTCCTGTGTAGTAGGTATTGCCTAAAACAGTTTCTTCAACCTTATTTTCCAATTGCTCCACTAGAAGCACTAATTCCTGCTCCATGGCAGCGATAATTCCGATTTTCATATAGTTCCTTTTTTAGCTTGTAATCTTAACAGAGATCAGCAAATACATCTATCCAACTCACAGACTTTTTAGAAATAAAAGACAGCAACAATGAGAATAATTAAGAGGACGACAATCCAAAAGAGAATACGATTAAGCTTGTGCTGAAATTGATTACGTTTAGCATTCTCAATCCGGCGGCTCTTGTATGCAGAGGGCTGATAATTAGCCTCATAGTCCTCATCATAGAACTCTTCCTCGTAATCCTGATAATAAGGATGTTCCTCTAAATCAATTTCCCCACGCTTGGCCTGCTCAATGATATCGTCGGTCAAAAGTGGTTTTCCCATTGCTTATTTTCCTCCGAAATGAAGTGCATAGTATTGGAGTGCAATGATGGTTTTGGCATCCTGAATAGCCCCTGAAGCCACAAGTTCCATACACTCCTCATAAGGTCAATTCATAGATTTCAAGAAACTCATCTTCGTCAAGCGGACGTGGATTTTCAACAGGCTGGAGGTTTGTAGCCACATAGAGTTTAATTTTTTCATTACAGAAACCAATGGATGTGTAAAACTCATGAATCAATTTAAGTTCGCCCCTATACTGAGTCTCCTCTTCAAGTTCACGCGCTGCTGCAGCCATTTCATCGCCAGCTTCACCGACTTCCAGTTTACCCGCAGGAATCTCGTAGGAAACCGCCTCAATAGCCTTACGGTATTGCTTGACAATAATAATTTTCCCTTCAGGGGTAATAGCTAAAACGGCCACTGCTCCCTTGTGGAAAATCAGTTCACGGCCAGCTGTCTTACCGTCTGGTAAGAGAACTTCATCCACTGCAACTTCAAAAATATGTCCCTTAAATTTTGACTCACGTTTGAGTGTTTTTTCTTCAAAATCCATGACTTGACTCCTTCAATCTATAAGCCCAATCTAATTCATCTCCTCAATAGAACCAAGACTTAGATGAGCTTAAGCCTACTTTTGTTGGCTTGGGTGGTGAGGTTTCTTAATAGCGTAGCCTTCTTTATTGACCTGACGGCTGCGTCCAATGGCTACGCTGTCAGCTGGGACATTATCCGTAATGGTTGAACCAGCTGCTGTAAGTGCATTGTCCCCAATTTCAAGCGGTGCAATCAAGGTTGAATTGCTTCCGATAAAGACGTTGTTAGCAATTTGTGTCTTGAATTTATGTTGGCCATCATAGTTTACAGTGATCGTCCCTGCACCAAAGTTAACGTCAGAACCAACTTCCGCATTACCAATGTAGGTCAAGTGACCAGCTTTGGTATTTTCACCGATAGTAGACCCCTTAACCTCAACGAAGTTACCAATATGAACGCCTTCTTTGAGCATTGAATCCGGACGAATATGGGCAAATGGACCAACTGTAGCGCCTTTTTCAACCACTGAATGCTCAATCATTGAGTTAGTGATAACAGTTTTGGCACCGATAGTTGAATCAACAATATAAGTTCCATTAGTCAACACCGACTCTGCTCCGACTTTAGTTTGTCCTTTAAGAGTAACATTAGCTTCAATCACAACGTCCGGTGCAATTTCCACATCTACATCAATGTATGTCGCATTTGGATTTTGGAAAGTAACACCATTAATCATGTGAGTCTTGTTAATACGACGACGCATAACATCTTCTGCCGTAGCTAGGGCAACACGGTCATTAACTCCAAGACTTTCTTCAAAGTCACGAAGTGTGAAGGCACCTACTTTTTCACCATTCTCACGGAAAATAGAAATGACATCAGTCAAATAGTATTCCCCTTGAGCATTGTTAGTATTAATATTTTTAAGTGCTTCGAAGAGACGTTTATTGTCAAAGACATAAGTCCCTGTATTAATTTCTTTAACCTGTTGTTCAAACTTATTTGCATCTTTTTGCTCAACAATCTTAGTCACTTCACCATTTTCATTACGGATGATACGGCCATAACCAAATGGATTATCGGCAGTTGCAGTCAAGATAGTGGCAACATTTTTATGATTAACGTGGAAATCAATAAGGTTTTTAAGACTTAAGTTCACCAGTAATCAAAGGCGTGTCACCAGCAATAACAAGCGTTTGACCTTCAAGTCCAGCCAACTCATCTTCAGCCATCATTACTGCGTGACCAGTCCCCAACTGCTCAGTTTGCATAGTGAAGGCAGATTGACCATCCAAAACCTCACGAACAAGTCAGCCTTGTGACCAATAACAGTAACGTTTTTAGCTGGTTCGATAACTGAAACTGCACGGAAGACATGCTCAAGCATAGTGATGCCTGAAACCTTGTGTAATACTTTTGGAAGATCTGATTTCATGCGAGTTCCTTTACCCGCAGCAAGGATAATAGCGTAATTACTCATTTTCTTTTTCCTTCTTAAGATTTTTTTGTGATGGTTTCCTTCGTGGCGGTCTTAGCCTTGAGCCCCAAATCTCAGGGCCTCCACCTCCCACTGGGATAGCCTACGAAAGAAAGGGGCCTTAAAAATAAGTCTCTTATTTCTTAGAAAATATGTCCTCATAACTGACGTTTTTTAGGGCCTCTGATTATCTATAATCGCCCTATTATACCATAAATGAAAAGGTTTTGGCAGAATGGACGGTATTGAAAAAAGAGCTGACGCTCTTTTTAGAATAATCTTTTTTGAGACTTTCCTGAAGTGAGTGCGGACGTCAGTGATCTTCTTCGAAGCTCCATGACTAATTTTTGAGCCCCTTCACTTTTTGATTTCTAGGCTCAGGCTAAAACAGTTCCCCCAAACTGTTTTATTCTCAAAAATTCCGAGTTCTTGAAACACTAGTGTTTCAAGAACTTTTCTCACAGCGGAAAGTCTCATTAAATGCTCTTTTAAATCAAGTCTAAACAAGATTAGAGTTACTTATCCTTTACCGAGGTTAAAGTGATATCACCTTTATGACTTCTCTTGTTTGACATAAGTCCCTTGTAACTTTCCATATAAGATGTAATCTACAGATTTGAGCTCATCAATAGTGCGACAATCAAGGGCACACATGATAAAGCGAAGGTCATCCTTCCAGCCATTGACGATAGCCACAACCTTATCCACAGGGTAACGTTCCACCAATTCAAGGACTGTTCGTGAGAGCCCAACGCCTTTTGCTCCTAAGACCAGACATTTAACCATATCAAGTGGGTTTCGCACGCCACCTGAGGCTAGGATTTCCACCTCCTCACGAAGGTCTTGGGCTTGCAAAAGGGTCTGAACCGTACTTTGTCCCCAGTCATTTAGGTAATCACAGTTACCACCTCGACTATTTTCAATATAGGCAAAGCTAGTCCCACCACGACCTGAGATATCCACAGTCTTGATGCCCTGAGACATGGCGTAGCGAATGGTTTTCTCATCCATACCAAAGCCAACCTCCTTAAGCACAAGAGGAACCTCTATTTTCTGTGCATAAGCCACCACATTTTCCTTCCAAGTGTGGAAAATACGTTCTCCCTCAGGCATGAGAAGCTCCTGCATAAGATTAACATGGAGCTGTAAAAAGACTGGATTCATAGCTCCCACAGTCTTAATCCCCAGGTCCACAGGCTTATCCACACCGATATTGGTTGCAAGGTCTAAGTCTGGAAACTCTTGGCGATAGTCAAAGGATTCTGGTGCTTCCCCTTTTAGAGCAGCACTGTAGGAACCTGTCACCATGAGAATACCTGTTCGGCTGGCCACCTCAGCTAGTTTTCGATTAACAGCCCCACCTTTGGCAGATCCACCTGTCATGGCATTGATATAAAAAAGGGGAATTTCCAATCTCGTCCCGCAAAATGTGTGGACAAGTCAATCTGATCTAAATCATAAGTCGGTAGAGACTTGTGGATAAGTTCCATATCGTCAAAACTATTGTAGGGCGACTGGTACTTAAGGGCATAACGGATGGATCGTTCTTTACGATTTGTCATAGGTTATTTCTTTACTTCTCTTGCGTGGATTATATTCTACTAAGCTGACCCTAAATCTCATACAAAAGCTCTATTCCTTCCTCTTGCCAGCGCTCAACTAAGGTATCTCTGCTAGCTTGATCAAAGGTAAAGGCGATACCGCAGTCACCACCTCCTGCTCCAGAGGACTTAGCAATGGCATCTAGGCCTTGCTCAGCTTCTTTGAGTTTTTTCAGCTTGGCCACATAAATATCTGGACTAAGTGATTCCAACTGATCACTGACAGTTTGAAGGCTTGCTCTTAAGCAAATTCTTATTTCCTGTTTCCAGTGCCTTGATGGCATCTTGGACGGCAACTTCTGTTTCACTTAAATACTTGCTTGATATGCGAGATTTGACCATTTTAACCATGTCTTTTGAGATAGCAGCTTGCTTGGTCCACCCCACTAAGAAGCGAGCTTTGAGAACTGACACTACTGGACTGATACGGTAACCCCAGTCTATTTCCAAAAGTTCGGATAGAGTCATTTGATCTATAAGCTCTGCTATTTTTGCACGGTCAAAGGAGCGATAGGAAATCCAGATCCTCGTATACGATACAAGCTAAATCTCCCATAGAACCATTATCTCCCTGCTTGAGAAGGGTGTAGCTAGCTAATTTAAAGAGAATGTCTTTGGATAAGTCTTTCTGAAGGGCTGCTGCCAAGGCCTTAAGGGTCAATACTACAACTGAACCTGATGAGCCAATGCCAAATTTAACCCCATCTCGTTCCAACTTTCCAGTGATTGAAAGGTCCAGAGCGGGTAACTTCTCACCACAAAAGGCCTCAAAAGTATTCAAGGCCTCTTGAATGAGGGCGTAATTTGCGTCTGGCTCACGACTAACACTATAGTCAAACATGTCTGAGGACAACTGGGTAGTTTGTGCTTTCTTGACCTCTGCTGACATGAAAATAGGAATAAATTGGATTAGGGCTGTCTGCCTAGGTGTTAAGACTGAATATTCTCCAGCAATGTAGAGTTTCCCACCTGTTTTTACTGTGACCTGATTGACCGACTGCTTAGGCATCTGGCAACTCCTTAGTGCGTGAAACGATGACCTGATAGTCCTTACTGAAGTGGTCTGCTAGGCGGTCTAGGTCTTCTTCCAGACAGAGCACCTTAACATTTGGTCCTGCATCCATAGTAAAGTAACACTGCTCACCAGAGGCACGGAGGGCCCTAACCTTGTCCATAGCCTGATATGAGGCTTCCGTTAGATATGAAAATGGTGGGTTAGCCGTGCTTGTGGTTTGGTGCATACGAAGGGCATTGGCTTCAGTGAGCTCACCGACCGCTTGGAAATCATTAGCCTTGAGGTAGTCTAACATATCCTTGTAATCCTGCTCAGACTGTTTAATCCACTCTGGGAAGGATGTCGATGTTTCGGTACACAACTTCATGCCATCACGGCTTGATACAGGTTTCTTTTGATCTGTTAAAACCAGCATAATCATGGCCAATTTGAGGTCTGTTTCAACCGGATAAACCTCACCACTATCCTTATCCCAAGCTGCCAGTGGCCCAAAGAAAGAACGTGATGATGAGCCTGAAGCAAACTTGGCAATCTGAGCCAATTCAGACTGCGTTTTTCCGACTTGGAAGAGCTCGTTAGCGGCCTTGACCAAAGCTGAAAGGCCTGAGGAACTTGAGGATAGACCTGCTGCTGTTGGCATATTGTTCCAAGTTTCGATTTTGACAGGCTGATTTGGATCAGTACGGAAGATATCTAAAACCTTGCTGGCCTTGGTTGTCTCTTTTTCTCCTTGGAGCTCATCATCGATATACATGACATCACCAGTCGTATCCTCAGGCAGAAAAGATAACTTGGTTTCCGTATACATATTTTCCAAAGTCAGTGAGATACTACTGGTTGAAGGAATCATACGCTCCGCATCCGCCTTACCCCAGTATTTGACAATAGCAATATTTGCGTACGATTTGACGCTTACAGGCTTTCTATCCACGTGTTTACGGCTCCTTTTTCTTGAAGTTTTTTAGCAATCGTTCGGGCTTGGTCTTTAGTACTTGTCAGAGCAATAATACAGCCACCAAGCCCTCCGCCTGACATCTTGGCTCCCAGTGCACCATGCTCCAGAGCAGTTGCTACTAGAAGATCCGACAAATCACAAGACACCCCTAAAGATTTAAGGTGATTATGGGCTTGAGACATGAGCTGACCAAGAAGCTTTTGATCCTTGGCTTTGAGGGCGCGTTCTGCCTTCTGACTTAATTCGCCCAGTTGGTTGAGATCTGACAAGGCATCTAAACCAATAGCTTCAACCTTTTCCACAGCCTCACGGGTGTTTCCATGGATGCCCGTATCAGCAATAACCAGATAGGCACCTAAATTGACCTCGATTTCCTTGAAACCGATATTACGCGTAAAGCTAATAGCTTTGTCACTCAAGCAGGTCTTTGCATCTAAACCACTAGGTTTACTATGGGCAATGGTCTCCGCCTGATGGACTAGCATTTCCAAGGTCTCCCTAAGCTCCTGATCAAAATAATCAAAGACCGCTCGAATTGCCGCAATAGCTACAGCCGCAGACGACCCCATGCCACGCTTTTCAGGGACACTAGACTTAATAGCATAGCTGATAGGCTGATTCTTGATTTCCAGATAATTAAGCGCTGAAAAAATCGCTGTCGTCAAGGGATCTTGAGCCTTGAGCGTCAAAGGAGTCTCAGCCGCCTGAATCTGACAAACAACCTCAATATCCTTAAGAGGGAGGGCAAGGGCAGGATGACCATAAACGACCGAGTGCTCCCCCATCAAAATAATCTTACTGTGAGCCTTGCCCACTCCTACTTTCTTAGTCATAAATTACACACACTCACAGACAAATTTTCAGGCGAGTGTCTTTCTATATTTTTCATACAGATTCTAGTGGTGACTCAAAGTCAATAAACCTCCCTGAGTGGATTAAGAGCACCAATCTAAGGAATTTTCCTATGTCACTTCTATCTTATCATCAAAGCGCAAAAAAAGCGACATCTAATCTAGAGTGTCGCTTTGCATTAGAGACATGGTCCTAAATTGATATTTCTATCTTAAACTATTACAATGCCAATGAGGTTAAAAAATGATTGATGTCGAAAAACTAATTAAACAGAACTCCGAACTAATGGCACTATTAAAGATTATCCACTCTTTCCAACTTAATGACTGTTGGCTTTGTGCTGGAACTTTACGCAATTATATTTGGGACTACTTAAGCACCGGAAGTACATCTTCAAATATCAATTTCTCAGATATCGATGTCATTTTCTTTGATAAAAACATATCATATGAGCAAACTGTTGAAATAGAAAATCAAATAAAGAAAAAATATCCTGAATACAATTGGGAAATAAAAAATCAGTATTATATGAATATACATAGTCCTAATACTGAAAAGTATGTCAGCTCTACCGATGCTGTTTCAAAATTTCCCGAAAAATGTACTGCCATAGCTGCTAGACTAAATGACAATCAGGAACTAGAAGTATTTATTCCTTTTGGAACAAACGATTTGATTAACTTCAGAGTATCACCCACACCGCATTACTTTTCAGACAAGGACCGACAAATGATCTATAACGAGAGAGTAAAAAAGAAAAATTGGAACATATTCTGGCCAAACATTTCTATAGAATTTATCAAATAGATTAACCTATGATTTGTGATTTGCTTTTACAAGACTTTCCGCTGTGAGAAAAGTTCCTGAAGCATAATAGTTTCAGGAACTCGGAATTTTGAGAGTAAAACAGTTCGGGAAACTGTTTTAGCCTGAGCCTAGAAATTAAAAGTGAAGGGCTCAAAAATTAGTCATGGAACTTCGAAGAAGGTCGCTGACGACCGAAATCACCTAAGGAAAGTCTTAAAAATTTTTCTTCTATATTAAAAGAGCCTCTCGGCTCTTTTCATTTTAAATCGCAAACAAATCGTTTAGGTTCTCAGCCATAGTTGGGTGAGTGAAGATTTGGTTAGCCAAATCTGTGTATGGAATATGATGGTTCATAGCAAGGGTAATTAGATTGATAATTTCATGAGATTCTTGACCAAAGAGGGTCACACCCAAGATTTCCTTAGTTTCAGGATTTACCACAGCTTTGAAGGCACCACGCAAATCACCGTTAACATGGCCACGCGGCATGCCAGCAACTGGAAGTTCCTTGACAGCAACCGGTCCACCTGCTGCTCTGGCTTGATCTTCAGTAAGACCAACCTGTGCCAAAGGTGGGTTGAGAAACATAGCAGTTGGAACAGCTCCACGTGTTTCAAGGTTATAGCTACCATCCACCTGTCAAGTAATTAAAGACAATACGGAAATCATCTAATGAAATATAAGTGAATTGAAGTCCACCATTAACATCACCCACTGCAAATACACCAGGAACACTTGTTTCCAAATGTTTATTAACCTGAATACCGCCACGTTCTGTCAAGGCAATATCAGTATTTTCCAAGTGAAGAGGTTCGATATTAGGCTTGCGTCCTGTCGCATAGAGGAGTGCATCAAAACGGAACTCACCTTTGTCAGTAACAACGACAACTTCATCACCGTCATTTTTAACTTCAGAAGTTTTAACACCTTGCTCAAAGACAATGCCGTCCTCTTCCATGTATTGCTTGGCCAACTTAGCAATAGATGGCTCCACACGTGGCAAGAAGCTAGTCGCTGCATCCAAGACAGTCACTTGGCTTCCCAAACGGTTATAAAGGCCAGCAAATTCAAGGCCGATATTACCACCACCTAGGATACCCAAGCGTTTTGGCAAAGCTTCAAGAGTTTGAATGCCAGTTGAGTCGTAAACATGCTTAGTTGTTGTCAAGCCAGGAATAGGCAAGACATTAGACACGGCACCTGTATTGATGACAATAGTCTCAGCTGTAAGCTCTTGGCGGTCATCACCAGCCACTACTTCAATAACCTTATTTGACACAAAATGTGCCTCTGCATCAATGACATCAACGCCATTGTCTGCCAACATTTTATAATTCTTAGCATTAAGACGACTAGTCACTGCACCACGTTCTTTCATGGTGTCGTCAAATGACCAGCCCTTCTCAGCCGCAACAATCATAGTCTTAGTTGGGATACACGCAATATTAATGCAAGTCCCACCATACATCGCTTTACTGCGCTCGATGACAGCAACTTTCTTACCAGCCGCATTCATCTTAGCAGCCAACGTTTTACCGGCTTTACCGAAACCGATAACAATCAAATCATAGTTCAACATTTCTGTATCCTCCTATTTATTGACATTATATCATTTAATTTTTCAGACCGCACATATCTGAACTGGAAAATAAAAAAGCTACAGCTTTTGATATAACCGATTTCATATCTTATGTTAATGGAGATATATGCACCCTTTGAAAATTATGTGGTAAAAAACTAAAAAAACGAAGAACACAACATTTTTTCTAAAGAGTTGTCCACAGTTTCTCCAAAAAGCTTCGAAAGAAATATTTGCTCTTATCTTCGAGCAAGTATCACATGGTAAATCATTTCAAGCAGCGCTACCACACCTATTGTAATTAGAAACTTGGTCAATGATACATCGATTTTTACACCAAAATAAAAGACGACAAGCTAAGAGAAAATAATTTCTGTGAGAACACGAATAAGATTGGCCATGGTAAAACCTCTTTATGAGCGCATTTTTTAAGTAAAAACAGAAAGAGTCATAGGTACTCATTACTAATGTTAAGATGTCTGCTCATTATAGCATAAAACAATACCTAGATTAGAAAAAAATAAGCAGATTTAAGCTTTATAGACACTTGACAATCAACTACCAAACACACGATTACCTCTTATCCTAACTAAAAAAAGTCACACCAATTCATGGCGCGACTTCTCTTTCATTCTGATAGAATTATAAACTTATAGTCACTCGTCAATAGCTGTATAGCTTCTATTCAATCCTTCTGGAACAGGTTGGCTAGTGATGTGACCTTGATAAGTCGTTACACCTTGGCGAAGGCCTTCGTCATTTTCAATAGCCTGTTTAAAGCCTACTCCTGTAAGAGCTTCGATATAAGGAAGGGTAACATTGGTAAGAGCAATGGTTGATGTACGTGCTACTGCAACTGGAATATTAGCAACAGCATAGTGAAGGACACTGTGTGTTTCATAAACAGGCTTATCGTGACTTGTCACACGATTCACAGTCTCAACAACCCCACCTTGGTCAACGGCAACGTTAACAATAACAGAACTTGGACGCATTTGTTTCGATTAATACTACGTGTCCCTTAGCCAAAAGACTTTGGACACCTGCAGGTGTAAGAGCTACACGGTTTTCGTTATTTTTGATTTCTTTTGGAATACCAATTAACATATTTTCTCCTCATTCGGAGGTCGTAAGGTAAAGGATTGTGTAAATTGCTTAACCACTTCCTATCTATCTTTCTGTAATAATATCGCTTTCATTTTAACTAAAATCAAGAGAAAAAAATCTCCGCTATTTTAAGACCTTAGAATCATACTCCCCTAACTATCTAAACAATTCACAAAAGAACCCAACCAATCGGCTGGGCTCTTAAGTTGTAAACTAAATGATCAAAAGAGTATTTTTTCTTATGCACATCCTCCTTTTTATTTTCAAAAGCAGCACCAATTTAAAATCCTTAAGCTTCATGGAAAACTCTTAATAAAATAATCAAAGAGTCCTTGGTCTGCTAATTGCTTATGACCCAAGAGAAACTCTGGATGATTGGACTTCTTTCCGCAACAGTTTTTTCATTACTAGTGATTCCAATTAAGGGAATAGTCAGTCGTCTTGCTCCTTAAAATAATCAAGGAGAAAAGAGGGCGTTTTCCACATAGTAATTCACAGCTACTGGCAAGGCCTCATCTTTCACAAGGAAATCATCATGGTGCCAGTCTGGTGCATTTTCTTCACCATTTGAGCCAACAAAGGCAAAGACTCCTGGTATTTCCTTTTGATAAGCCGCAAAGTCTTCGCCCGCCTGTTGATGGCAGCGTTTCAATCACTTCTGCGAAGGCTTTAGAATTTTCAAAGATGAGTGGTGTGAGTGTCTGGTCATTGTAGGTCACGTAAGGTGAATTACCCCAAGTAATGTCAACTTGAGCACCAAACTGATCCGCTGTCGCCTGAACAACTTTTTCAAAGCGGGCAATGACATCTTCCCGAACCTTAGGCTCGAAAGTCCGAATCGTTCCTTCGAAGAAGCCGGCTGCTGGAAGAACATTCCAGGTATTTCCAACTTCGATATGAGTAACTGACAATACAGCTGACTCAAAGGGAGATACCGTCCGAGCAACAATTTGCTGTAAATTGTTGATGATGGTCGTAGTGACCAAGACCGTATCCACACCCAAATCAGGACGGGCAGCATGGGACGAAACACCCTTGACATCAACCCTAAACTGCTCCACGCCTGCCAAAATAGCACCTGAACGAAGGCCAATCTGACCAGGTTTCAAGTGAGGATTATTGTGATAACCGATGATAGCTGACACACCCTCAAGACCACCCGCTTCAATGACCTGATAGGCCCCTTGGAAATTTTCCTCGGCCGGTTGAAAAATCAAGCGAACAGTCCCCTTAAGCTCGGCTTCTCTTTCTTTTAAAAGCTGAGCAGCTCCGAGAAGAGAGGTCTGGTGAAAATCATGACCACAAGCATGCATGGCACCATTGTCGCTAGCATAAGGAAGTCCTGTCTTTTCCTTAATCGGTAGGGCATCAATATCAGCACGCAAGGCAATAATAGGATGACCTGACCCAATCTCAGCGATAAGTCCTGTCTTCAAGGGATAATTTAAAGGCTCAATACCTAGATTTCTCAAATAGCCTTTCAAAAAGACTGTCGTCTCGTGCTCCTCCTCAGAAACCTCTGGATGTTGGTGAATCTGATGACGTGTCTTTGCTAAATGATCGTAAAATACTTCTGTCATAATGAACCTCCCTCTCTGATCAGTTTTGGATTGTCAATCTATTTGTGAAACTCTCAATCGAATTGATTTCATCATACCACCAGAAGCGATACTTGAGAAATCAAAAATACTTATAGTATTCCATAAGTATTTCTTATACCTCTAAAAAATACTGTCATTATAGGTGTTGTCGTATTAAGACTAGCGATAAGATAGTCTTATCAGCTGATTGAAAGTTCCTATCGCACCTTAGCTACTAACCCAAATAAGTACGCAAGATTGTTTTTTCCGCTTCAGTCAAGGTTCGGTAGGAACCTACTGCCATCCCTTCATCAAGTTTAAACTCTCCGAAAGAGATACGCTTGAGATAGGTCACCTTGACCCCATAAGCCAAAAACATCTTTTTTACTTGATGAAACTTACCTTCTGAAATCGTGACTCGAGCGCAACTTTTATCACTTGCAGAACTTAAAACTTCCAGCTGAGCTGATTGACAAACAGTCCCATCCTCAAAGACCACACCAGACTCAAAAAATGCAGGTGCATCAGGCCCCAGAATATCATTAACCTCAACATAATATGTCTTAGCCACATGATAGCGTGGGTGAAGCATGGCAAAGCCCAAGGGACCATTATTGGTAATCAACACCAAACCTTCCGTATCTCTATCCAAACGTCCCACAGGATAAAGGCCCTCTCGCTGATCCTCAGGCCTAATCAAATCAATGACTGTTTGGTGTTCCTTGTCCTTTCTAGCTGACACCACTCCTGACGGCTTATTCATAAGGTAGTAGACTTCTGGCGCATGCTCCAGTTCTTTACCAGAAACCATGATGGTTTGAAGACTAGCATCCACATTAAGATTATCTCGATCCGCCAGGACACCATCTACATATACCTGACGACTACGAATGAGCTTCTTGACCTGATTGCGAGAACCATAGCCCGACTGTCCTAATAATTTATCTAAACGCATAGCCCTATTGTACCATGGATAAGTCTGGTCTAGTAGACAAAAAAAGCCTACCTAAAAGGTAGACTCATACTACTAACAATTACACATTCACATGAAAGACTTGCCCAACTACATAGGTCACGAGCATGGTCAAGAGTCCTACTGCCAAGTTTCGCAACATCGCTTGTTTAACAGGTGCTTTTCCAAGCTTAGCACTAACATAGCCAGTCAAGATTAAGGTCAGTGCAACCACAACCGCTGTTATAGGAATACGGTAAGGGTCTGGGAAAAGCAGGATAGCTAGCGTTGGAGGCAAAGATCCCACTGAAAAGGACAGAAAACTAGATACGGCAGCATGCCATGGATTGGTGATTTCTTCCATATCCACCCCATATTTTTCTTCAACTAAGACCTTGATAGGATTCTTATTAAAGGCTTGATTAACCTTAACTTCCGCTGCTGTTTCGCAATCCCCTTGACTGAGGAAGGTTTGATACAAACTCTCTCTAGCTGACTCAGGAGAGCGATCCAAAAGGGCTTGTTCCTTAGCGACAGCCGCTTCTTCGGTATCTTTTTGCGTTGACACACTGACATATTCACCACCTGCCATCGAAAAGGCACCGGCAAAAATCGCTGACAAGGCAGAAATCAAGATGAACCAGATGTTTGATGTCGCACTAGCCACACCGATAACCACTCCCGCAATGGAAATGATGCCATCATTGGCACCCAACACACCAGCTCTCAAAATATTTAAACGTTCTGCAAAATTCTTATCTTCCAACAATTGTTCGCTCCTTATTTAGAATCATTATAAAAAAGTATTATAACAGTTATTTAGATTGATTACAAATAATAAATCTAAAAAGTAGAATTTTTAAGGTTTAATCCAGTCACACGCAAACTCCAAAGCTAATAAAGCTATCTTGTCCTTTTCATCCAAGTCCATATGATTCATCAAGTTACGGGCGTCCCAATTACCTTCAGAAAGGTGGTCCGCAGCATAGAAGAAGTGGCAGATGTCAACACCTCTAAACTTTGCTAAAGCTGCAACAGCAGAACACTCCATATCCACACAAATGGCTCCTGCTGCCTTTCTAGCTTTGAGTTTACCATTCGTCTCACGGTAAACGCCATCAGTTGTCCAAACCTTGCCTTCCTTATGAGAAATCTGACGTTCATTGAGATAGGAACGAAAATGGTCTAAAACACCCACATTTACCGCAATCTCATCGCTGGCTTCCACATAGTGAAAACTCGTCCCTTCATCTCTAAGGGCATGACTAGGAATAATAATAGAAGTCTCTTTAATATCTTCATCAAGCACCCCACAAGTACCAAAAAGTACAAGTTTATCAGCTCCCAAGACAAAAATATCCTCTAAAATACCCACACAGGCAGAGGCGCCTACAGGTGCATTAAAAATGGCCAACTCATTATCATCAATAACAAGCTTATAAATCGGAATAGCCACATTCGCCATGGATGTTTCATAGATAAGTTCATGGGGAAACATCTCAAGCATTCGTTGAAAGGTCAAACGAGAAAAACAGGATACAGCTATTTTAGGAAAACCTTCAAGAGGCTCATGTAAGGCCTCGGGATTGATAATCGCTTGTCTATTCGCATCAAATTCAGTTAGTAGCATACGTGACCTCCTTAGTTTTAGGAACCATTATAACACAAAAAAATCAGACAAAAAAGAATGGTCTGATTCTCTCACTATTTATTCTTCATTCTCCAAATCGTCTAGATGTTTTTCAAGACGTCTTCTCTCGTATCTCCCCAGTGCTGTGAGAGCCCAATTCACCAAAAAGACAAAGGGAACATAAATGATATAAGTAATTGACCAAGTCATGAGATATCTAGAATCCAGGGGATTATTATGATAGATACCATGGTTGTACCGATAGTTAGCTGACATTATCATAAGCGTGATAAGCCCAGTCACCAGTAAACAACCTAAGACTGTTATACTCGAACTACCAAAAGCATTTACTCAAGACGTTCAGCTCTATAAATGGACCAAATACTACATATCAAAAATGGATAAAGTAAGTAATCAGCAGAGATGACACCATTGTTAAAGAGGGAGCCATAAACTATGTATACAAGCGTGCAAGCAATCATTATGCAATAGCATTCGGCAGCAACCTTATTATTTAGAGCTTTTTCGCGTTCGTCTGTAACCTTATTATCAAACAGTTTGAATTTCATCGTATTTACTTCCTTTCTAAATCTCCCAAAACAGTTGATCCAAACGTCCTGTCCAGTGTTTTACAAATAGCAATGCATAAGGCTAGGCTGGGATTGTACTTTCCAGCTTCAATCAACCCTATGGTTTGTCTTGTTGCGCCTACCGCTTCTGCCAAGTCCATAGGTAAAAGCATATTTATGCTATGGCTGCTTTTAAACGTAAATTCTTTGCCACATGCCCCCTCCTTTTCATCATATCTGATATTATCGTTGAAATTGATTAGGTTCACCAGCTATTTTCATCTTAATTATACACTATATATTTCTAATTGCAATATATATATATTTCATAATTTTAGAAATAAATTGCAAAATAAAAAACCAAGATTTCTCTCAGCCTCTTCTCTATTTAAACTTAGGCAGGTGTTACATCCAAGCTCTCACCAATAGCCGCAAGGCGTGCGACAACCTCTTCTTGGCTCAAACCATTTTCAGAGACATAACGGTTGCGTGCATGAACACGACATTCGTGTGAGCAGCCACGGAGGTATTTATCTTCATTTTCCTCTGAAGTAAGGATACGGCGATTACAGAATGGGTTGCCACAGTTGACATAGCGTTCACAAGGTGTGCCATCAATCAAACCAGTCCTTACCGACAACGATAGGGTCTACATGGTTGATATCAACAGCAATACGCTCGTCAAAGACATACATCTTACCATCCCAAAGCTCCCCTTGAACCTCTGGATCTTTTCCGTAAGTTGCGATACCACCGTGCAATTGGCCAACATCTTTGTAGCCTTCACGGACCATCCAACCTGAGAATTTCTCACAGCGGACACCACCAGTACAGTAAACAACCACGCGCTTGTCCATGGAAGAACATAACGTCGCGGATCCCACTGGCTTCAGCAATTCACGGAAGTTGCGAATGTCTGGACGAATGGCTCCACGGAAGTGGCCAAGGTCATACTCATAGTCGTTACGTGTATCAAGGACAACAGTGTCCTCATCTCAAAAGAGCGTCTTTAAACTCTTTTGGTGACAAGTAAGCACCCGTTGTTTCAAGCGGATTGATGTCGCTGTCAAAGTTATCATCCTCTAAACCAAGGTGAACGATTTCCTTCTTGTAACGCACAAACATCTTCTTGAAAGCTTGTTGCTCTTCTTCCTCATCAATCTTGAACCAAAGGTCCTCCATCCCTGGAAGGCTAACGTAGTCATGTAGCCTTTTTGAGTGGTTTCATAGTCTCCAGAAACCGTTCCATTAATCCCCTCGTCAGCGACCAAGATACGTCCTTTGAGGCCGATTGACTTACAGAAAGCCAAGTGGTCAGCCGCAAATTGCTCAGCGTTTTCGATGGGAAGGTATTTATAATAAAGCAATACTCGAATAGGTTTTGCCATTGTATGTCCTCTTTCTTTATGAAATATCTATATTTGTTGTTTGATAATAAAATCAACTTAACTATTATACCGCTATCAAAGAGGACTAGGCAATTGATTTGTTTGGAGAAGAATTTTCACAACAGAAAAAGGCTAAGTGCCAGATGTCTAAACCTGAGTTTCGTAAGATTGTTTTCCATAAGATAGTATTACAACTCTTTCTGTAGTGTCCCTAAGATAAGCAGTTGTGTCAGAAAAATCCAGAAAATAAGAACTCCTATATCTACAAGCGAAACAGTTCCATGTCTATAAAAGCTAGCTCTAAGAAGATTCGCAGAAGGGACAAATGGAAGTAGAAAATAAAGTTGATCTAACCAATCTGGAAGACGACCTGCCGGATACATGATTGGTGAAAACATAAGACCAATCATTAAAATAAGCTGAGACATTAGCGTGACAATATTTTGGGAAAATATATAAGCAATTGAAAATCCTAGACTAATCATTGTTAGGCAAATAAGTAACATCACAAAAACAGACAAAATTGACAAATTTAATTGGACAGAAAAGCGAAGACAGCCTAATAAAAAAGTGAAGAATACACCTGGTAAAATAGCAATTAACCATATACATAGGTCAGCTAAAGAAATTAGAATTCTAGGAATAGGTAAAGCTCGAATATAGTCCACATGACCTTCTGACTTGGCATTGGCTATAACAGGAGATGAAATCGTACAGCCAATAGAAATAACTCCCATTAAAACTGATCCAGAGGCAAGATAGTAAGCAGTTGTTGTGTCCATCTTACCAATTACCAACGGATACCCAAAAAGAAGTGAAACGGACAAAAGCACTTGAGCTAGTGTGAATAGAATGAATAGATTTTTTTGTCGAAGATAGTTCCAACGAAGTAAGTAAAAAAATTGAGTCATATCAGTTAACAAGCTCCTCTTTATAAAGATCGGAAATAGATAATGTTTTCATCTTAACTGAAAGGTTTGAAATAAGCCCTTTTTCTATACCTTCCTTAACTTGAATGAGTATTCGGGTTAATTCACTTTCTTCAATTTCCATCTGACAAACACAACCATTGACCATCGTAAAATGTTCGAATAGACTTAAAAATTCTTTACTAACAAAATTGAAAGAAATTTGATAATGATTTTTATAAGACATTTGGTGTACTGGACCAGATTTAATAATAATTTCATGAGTTAAAAAGAGCAAAATTATCCGCATATTTTTCAACTTCTAGTAGATTGTGGGTAACAATGATAATAGTGTGTCCTTTATAAGCCAGTTTTTGTAATAATCGCCACTGTTTTTCACGACGTACAGGATCAACATCGTTGGTTGGTTCGTCAAGAAGCATGATATCAGCAGAGCCAATTAATGCCATGGCAAAAGATGTAAGCCGTTTTAAGCCTCCTGAAAGATTCTTCCCTTTTTTATCACGGTATTCTACTATTTCCAGATCTGCTAGAAGGTGCTCAATTTCTTTTTGGAGTTCTGAGGTACTAACCCTCTCATT
>SCPN01000239.1_pt1 | contig 88437 bp, 84 predicted proteins | sample 6106831 | NCBI WGS metagenome assembly SCPN01 (sample SAMN10720447, study PRJNA508395) | human gut metagenome | isolation source: Participant 1, 0 month
TTTCTGTTTGATTCAATGGATCGTGAAGCTGACAGAGCTGAAAATCAACAGCTTAAGGGCGGCTCCCAGTCCCGGCTTGTGCTTTGCGCCAAAATCCGCTATAATAGACAGCAGAATAGACGGAAGAGGGGGGAGAGACCGTGCGCAGGCTGGCCATCTTCTCCTTTTCCTTTGGGGCGGCGGCCCTGTGCGCCGCCCTGCTGCCCCTGGATGGAACGCTGTGGCTGCTTGGGGCGCTGGCCCTGGCGGCTGCCCTGCCTCCACCGGCCCCCTGCTGAGAAACAAGCGAGGCTGGCGGTGCGGTGGGGAGCCATGGGCTTGGCGGCGGGGTTCCTCTGGACGGCGGGCTATACGGCCCTGTTCTGGCGGCCTGCCCAGGCGCTGGATGACCGGACCGTCCGCCTGTCCGGGACGGTGGCGGAGTGGCCCCAGGAGCGTGAGTACGGCTGGTCTGTGCTGGTGCGGATGGAGACGGAAGGGCCTGCGGTGCCCACCCTGCTGTTTGCTGACAGCCAGGCGGCGCAGCTGCGCCCCGGGGACCGGGTGGAGACCGTGGCCCACTGTACCTTGGCCGACCGGAGCCGGGCGGGGGAGGAGATCACCTACTACACCGCAAAGGGGATCCTTCTCACGGCTCAGGGATACGGCCTGCTGAGCTGGGAGCGGCCGGAGGCCGTCCCGCTCCGGGACAGGCCCGCCCTGTGGTCCAGGGCGCTGAAGGACAGCATCGACCGGAGCTTCCCCGGGGACGCGGCCCCGCTGGTGAAGGCGCTGGTCACCGGGAACCGGGACAGCCTCACCGACCCCTTTACCACCTCCCTCCAGCGCACCGGCCTGTCCCACACGGTGGCGGTGTCCGGGATGCACCTGGCCTTTCTAGCGGGGCTCGTCTCCCTGCTGCTGGGGGCGAGCCGGCGGCTCACCGCACTGGTGCTCATCCCCATGTCCATTCTGTTTTGTCTGGTGGCGGGGTGCACCCCGTCGGTGGTGCGGGCGGCCATTATGATCGTTCTGCTCCAGCTGGCTCCTCTCTTTCGCCGGGAGCGGGACGACTGCACCGCTCTGGGGACGGCGCTGCTCCTCCTGCTGCTGTGGAACCCTTATTCCGCCGCCCACATCGGGCTCCAGCTCTCCTTTGCCGCGGTGGCGGGCATCCTCCTGTGTGCCGGCAAGGTGCAGCGGGGCCTGCTGGCACTGCTCCCCAAGCCGGGTGCGGGGAAGGGACTCCTTGCCAGAGCGGGGCGGCGGGTCCTGTATTTCACAGCCTCCACCTGTGGGGCCACTGTGGGGGCCTCGCTGCTCACAACGCCCCTGGTGGCCCTGTACTTTGACGCGGTCCCGCTGATCTCCCCGCTGTCCAACCTGCTGACCCTGTGGGCGGTGGGCCTTCTCTTCGGCGCGGGGCTGTGCCTGGGGACCCTGGGACTGCTCCTGCCCCGGCTGGCCGCCCTGGGGGCAGTCCCGGCGGCTCTGCTGGCCCGGTATCTGGACGGCGTGATCCAGTGGCTGGCGGGATTTCCCTTCTCCTCGGTGACCATGGGGCCGGTGTACTACCGGGCCTGGATCGTGCTGGTCTATCTGCTGGCCCTGTCTGCCTTCCTTCTGCCGGGCAGAAAACGGTGGACGGTGTCAGTGTGCTGTGGCGTGTCCGCCCTGTGTCTGGCTATGGTGCTCAGCAGCTGGAGTTTCTGGCGTGGGCCGGGAGCGGTCACCGCCCTGGATGTGGGCCAGGGGGAGAGTATTTTGGCAGAGGCAGCGGCGGCTCCTCACCCTGGTGGACTGCGGCGGGAGCGGCTATGAGAACGCGGGGACACTGTGGCCGGCTATTTGGGGGATTTCGGCGTCCGGCGGCTGGATCTGCTGGTGGTGACCCACTTCCACAACGACCACGCCAACGGGGCGGCCCGCCTGCTGGAACGGATGGAGGTGGGGCTGCTGGCCCTCCCCGATGTGGACCAAGAGAGCCCCATCCGGCAGGAACTTCTGTCCGCGGCGGAGCGCACAGGCACTGAGGTGCGGTTCATCCGCAGTGACACCGCCCTGGAACTGGACGGGGAGCGGACGGTCCGCCTGTTTGCCCCGCTGGGCGCGGGGGAGACCAACGAGGAGGGGCTGAGCGTCCTGGCATCTCAGGGGGACTTTGACGCGTTGATCACCGGCGACATGGGCGCGGATGTGGAGCGGGCCCTGCTGGCCCACACGGACCTGCCCCGGGTGGAGGTGCTGGCGGTGGGACACCACGGTTCCCAGTATTCCACAGGGCAGGAGCTGCTGGAGCGGATCCGCCCGGAAATCGCCCTGATCTCCGTGGGAAAGCACAACAGCTACGGCCATCCGGACCCTGGGACGGTGGAGCGCCTGTTGGCGGCTGGGGCGGAGGTGTACCGGACCGATCTGCACGGGACGGTCACCGTCCGGCGGAACGAAGCTTGATAGGATGAAAGGAGGGGGAGCCCATGGCCTTTCCCCTGACAGAGGAACAAAAGCGGATCGTGGATGACCGGGGCGGGGAGTTGCTGGTCTCCGCCGCAGCAGGCTCGGGCAAGACCCGGGTGCTGGTGGAGCGGCTCATGGACCGGGTGACCCGGGAGGGGCTGGACCTGGACCAGTTCCTGGTCATCACCTACACCAAGGCGGCCGCGGGGGAGCTGCGGGCCCGCATCGCCCAGGAGTTGTCTGCCCGGCTGGCAGAGGCCCCCAATGACCGGCACCTCCGCCGGCAGACCGCCCTGGTCTATCAGGCGCAGATCTCCACCATTCACGCCTTCTGTGCAGCCCTCCTTCGGGAGAGCGGGCACCTGCTGGATCTGGACCCGGACTTCCGCCTGTGCGACGAGGGGGAGGGCCATGTGATGATGGCCCAGGTGCTGGAGGATGTGCTGGAGGAGCAGTACCAGGGCATCGACCCGGAGGGGGACTTTGCCCTTCTGGTGGACACCCTCTCCGCCGGACGGGACGACAGCCGCCTGGCCCAGATCGTGCTGGATGTGTTCGGACGGATCCAGAGCCACCCGGAGCCCCTGCGCTGGCTGGAGGAGCAGAAGGCGGCGTGGGAGCTGGAGGGGATCGCCGATGTGGGCCAGACTCCCTGGGGGGCGCTGCTTCTGGAGGATGCCGCCCGGCTGGGGCGGGACTGCGTCCGCCGCCTGGAGCAGGCGGTGGGGCTGTGCGGAGAGGACGAGCTGCTGGAGCAGAACTACGCACCTTCTCTTCAGACCACGTTAGAGCAGGTGGAGGCACTGTGCGCCGTCGCGGACCGGCACAGCTGGGACCAGGTATACGCCTGCCTGCCCATCCCCTTCCCGGCGGTGGGCCGGAAGCGGAAGCGGACCAGAGAGCTCAGCCCCATGGAGGAGGCCCGGGCCCAGAGGGCGGTGGAGCGGGTGAAGGCCATGCGGGACGGGGCAAAGGAGCAGCTGACCCGCCTGGGGGAGCGGTTCGACGGGGACAGCGGCCAGCTGCTGGCCGACCTGGCGGAGGCCCGGCCGGCGGTGCGGGGGCTGATGGATCTGGTGGCCCGGTTCCAGGAGGCGTATCAGAGGGAGAAGGCGCGCCGGGGGGTGCTGGACTTCTCCGACCTGGAGCACTTTGCGGTGCGGCTGCTGCTGGACCCGGAGACCGGGCGGCCCACCCCCCTGGCGGCCAGCTGGTCGGCCCGCTTTGCCGAGGTGATGGTGGACGAGTATCAGGACACCAACCAGGTGCAGAACGCCATTTTCACCGCCGTCTCAGACGGGGGGCGTACGCTTTTTCAGGTGGGGGATGTGAAGCAGTCCATCTACCGCTTCCGACTGGCCGACCCCACCATCTTTCTGGACAAATACCGCCGCTTCCAGGACGGGGAGGAGGCCGGAGCCGGGGAGCCCCGCCGCCGCGTGCTCTCCCGGAACTTCCGCTCCCGCTCCCAGGTGCTGGAGGGCTGCAACGACCTGTTCCGGGCGGTGATGTCCCGAGATTTCGGTGAGGTGGACTACACCGATGACCAGGCCCTGGTCCCCGGGGCGGCCTTCCCGCCGGGGGAGGACGACGCTCTGGAGCTGGACGTGCTGGACCTGTCCTTCCTGGGGGAGCAGGAGGAGGGAGAGCGGGAGGACAAGAACCGCCTGGAGGCCCGGTGGGCCGCACGGCGGATCCGGGCGCTGCTGGACCAGCCCCTGATGGTGAAGGACGGGGATGGGACGCGGCCTCTGCGCCCCTCTGATGTGATGATCCTTCTGCGCAGCCCCGGCGTGGTGCTGCACCACTATCTCCGGGCGCTGAGCGAGGAGGGGATCCCCTGGTCCGCCGACGGCGGCGGGGACCTCTTTGACACCACAGAGGTGAATGTGGCCCTGGCGCTGCTCCAGATCGTGGACAACCCCAGGCAGGATGTGCCCCTTATCGCCGCCCTGCGCTCCCCGGTGTTTGGCTTTGACGGGGATAAGCTGGCCTTCCTCCGGGCGGGGGCCAAGGGGGACTTCTATACCGCGGTGTCCGAGGCGGCCGGGCGGGGGGACCAGGCGTGCCGGGACTTCCTGACCGAGCTGGAGGAGCTGCGCTTCGGCGCGGGCGAGCGCACCTGCCGGCAGCTGATCTGGCACATCTATGAAAAGACCAATCTGCTGGGCCTGTTCGGGGCTATGCCCGGCGGGCAGGAGCGGCAGGACAACCTGCTGGCCCTGTACGCCCTGGCGGGGCAGCTGGAGGACAGCGGCTGCCGCTCTCTGTTTCAGTTCCTGCTCCGTCTGGAACGGCTGCGGCAGACGGGGGCCAAGCTGCCTTCCTCCGGCTCCGGACGGGAGGGAGAGGGGGTCTCCATCCTGTCCATCCACCGCTCCAAGGGGCTGGAAAAGCCGGTGGTGCTGGTGTGCGGCCTGTCCCGGCGGCTGAACCGGGATGATCTGATGCGCCCGGTGCTCTTCCACCCGGTCCTGGGGGTGGGGCCCAAGGGGCTGGACCGGGAGCGGATGGTGGAGTACCCCACCCTGGCCCGGCGGGCCGTGTCCCGGCAGTTGGAGCGGGAGATGATGGCGGAGGAGCTGCGGCTGCTCTATGTGGCCATGACCCGGGCCCAGGAGAAGCTGATCCTGTCCGTGGCCCTGACGGAGGGGGCGCGTGCCCTGGAACGTCTGGCCCAGGAGGCCGCTGTCCCCGTCCCGGCCGCCGCCCTGGAGCGGCAGCAGAGCGTGGGGGCCTGGGTGCTCCTTCATGCCCTCGTCCGGCCGGAGGCGGAGGGCCTGCGGGCCCTGGCCGGCGGACCGGAAGAAATTGCGGCCGGTCTGGGTCCGGCCTGGGACATCCGCTGGGTGCAGGGGGATGAGCTGGAGGCGGGTGCGGAGGAGCGCCCCGGCCGCTTTGCGGACCTGGAGCCGGAGCGCGGAGAGACGGAGGACCTGACTGCCGCCCTGACCTGGACCTATCCCTATGAGGCGGCGGTTTCCATGCCATCCAAGCTGACCGCTACCCAGCTGAAGGGCCGTGTTCTGGATCAGGAGGCCGCCCAGGAGGGGGCAGAACTTGGGGGCGGACAGGGAAAACGGCAGCCGGAGGGGCTTTCCCAGCCGGACTTCATGGTGCGGGAGCGGGGGCTGACCGCCGCTCAGCGGGGGACCGCCCTCCATCTGGCCATGCAGTATCTTCCCCTGGAGGGAGACCACAGCCCGGAGACGATCCGGGAGGAGCTGCGCCGCCTGACAGCGGAGGGCTTCCTGACCAGCCAGCAGGGAGAAGCGGTTCCGCCGGAGGTCCCGGCGGCCTTCTTTGCCTCAGAACTGGGGCGGCAGCTGCTGGCCGCCCGGGAGGTGCACCGGGAGTTCAAATTCTCCATTTTGATGCCTGCCGCCGACTACGGGCCCGGGCTGGAGGGGGAGGAGGTGCTCCTTCAGGGCGTGGTGGACTGCTGGTTCGACGGACTGGAGGGGATCACGGTGCTGGACTTCAAGAGCGACCGCATCCGTCCGGGGGGCGAGGCGGCCCGGGGGGAGGAGTACCGCCCCCAGCTGGAGGCGTACAGCCGGGCGCTGGAGCGGATCACCGGACGGAGGGTGGCCCACCGGATCCTGTGGTTCTTTGCCACAGGGACTGGCCTGGAGCTGTGAACGGCCGCCGCTTCCAAAGCGCAGGATTCATAAACTCTTCATCATTACTCCCTTGAAAAGCCCTGTGGAACATGATACACTGAGACAAACCCAGGCGCGGGAGCGCCGCATGAGTTTTGATATTCCGGGCCCCGCGGAGGCCCAACAACAGATGAGACACAGGAGGACGCTGTGAAGGTATCGTATTAGCCGCGGGGAAGGGGACGCGACTCTACCCCATGACCAAGCCGGTGAGCAAGCCGCTGCTGCCGGTATATGACAAGCCGTTGATCTATTATCCCATCGCCATCCTGATGCAGGCCGGGATCTCGGACATCATGGTGATCGTCCCGCCGGGAGAGACCGGCACCTTCCGGGCCCTGCTGGAGGACGGAGCCCAGTACGGGCTGAAGATCACCTTCGCCGAGCAGCCGGTGGCCCGGGGCATTGCGGACGCCCTGCTGATCGGACGGGAGTTCGTGGGGGAGGACCGGGTCTGCCTGGTGCTGGGGGACAACATTTTCTATGCCCCCTCCCTGGGCGAGACTCTGAAGGCCGCGGCGGCCAACTGTTCCGGGGCCACGGTATTCGGCTATTGGGTGGAGGACCCCCGCCCCTTCGGCGTGGTGGAGTTCGGCGCGGACGGACGGGCCATCTCCATCGAGGAGAAGCCCCGCCATCCCAAGTCCAACTATATCATTCCCGGCCTGTATTTTTATGACCACCAGGTCATGGAGATTGCCGGAAATCTGAAGCCCTCCGCCCGGGGAGAGCTGGAGATCACCGACGTGAATCTGGAGTACCTGCGCCGGGGACAGCTCCGGGTGGTCCCGCTGGAGCGGGACTTCACCTGGCTGGACGCCGGGACGGCGGACAGCCTGCTCATTGCGGGACAGACCATCAAGCGGATCCAGGACCAGACGGGCCGGTATGTGGGCTGCCTGGAGGAGCTGGGGCTCCGGGAGGGCTGGGTCACCGCAGAGCAGGTCCACAAGATCGGAGACGAGCTGAGCATGACGCTGTACGGCAAGTATCTCCAATGCCTGTGACCACACAGTGAAGGCAGAGAGAGGGGCCGGAACGGCCCCTCTTTGCTTGAAATTCTTGGATCGGAACGTAAAGTTCCTGCAAGGAGATCCTCTTAGTGATTTTTGATATGCTTGTACAGCGTGACAATGCCCAGGATACATAATACTGTCTCAAGGATCGGCAGGATATAGAAGAACAGGGTCATAAAGTTCACGAAATACATCTTGTTTTGAGAAATTTTATGACACACACATTTGGAGCCTATTTCAGCCCCGGGGCACCAAGCGCCCTGGAGGCGTATGCGGCCTGCTGGGAGGGGAGAGCGAATACCTACCGCTCACCGGCCCGGACAAGAAGGAGAAAACCTTCGGCCCGGAGGAGCTGCTGGTCCTGGCCCTGCCGGTGTACGCCGGACAGATCCCGGCAGTGCCCGGTCTGCTGGACGGCCTGAAGGGAGACAACACCCCCTGCATCCTTCTGGCCACCTACGGCAACCGGCACTATGACAACGCCCTGGCCCAGATGAAGCGGCTGATGGAGGCCCGGGGCTTCCGCTGTGTGGGGGCGGCCGCGGTCATCACCCCCCACATCTTTGCCCCGACCCTGGGGGTGGGCCGCCCGGACGGGGAGGACCTGGAGGTCCTGGCCCGCTTTGCCCAGGGCGTGAAGGACAAGCTGGCCTCCGGTGCGGCGGGCAGCGTGGAGGTGCCCGGGGATCCGGAGCCCCCCGCCCACCCCGCGGTCCCGGTGAAGAAGGACCGGGACTGGGACACCTGCCTGGGCTGCGGCTTCTGCGCCCAGGTGTGCCCCACCGGGGCCATGGATCCCAAGACTCTGCTGTGGGATATGGAGAAGTGCATCAGCTGCATGGCCTGTGTGTCCCGGTGCCCGGTGGGGGCGCTGGGCTATAACTCCGCGGCCATCGCCACCCGGCTGACGGAGAAGTTCTCAGAGCGCCGGCCTGTGGAGGTGTTCCTGTAAAAGCGGGACCGGAAAGAAGCCTGCCGGGACCGTGTGAGGACGGTCCCGGCAGGCTGTTCCGAAGGGAAGGGGGAGGAAAAATGAAAAAGCGCATCCTGATGCTGGCCACCGGAGGGACCATTGCCTCCCGGGAGAGTGGACAGGGCCTGGCCCCGGCCATCACTTCAGAGGAGCTGCTGGGCTATGTGCCTGGGATCGGGGAGCTGTGCCGGGTGGAGACCGTCCAGCTGATGAATCTGGACAGCACCAATGTGGGCCCCTCCCACTGGCTGAGCATGGCCCGGGCCATCGAGGCGCACTACCGGGACTACGACGGCTTTGTGGTGACCCACGGCACGGACACCATGGCCTATACGGCGGCGGCCCTCTCCTACCTGATCCAGCGCTCCCCCAAGCCCATCGTGCTCACCGGATCTCAGCGGTCTATCTGCATGGAAAACACCGACGCCCGGATGAACCTGTACAACGCATTCCTGTACGCGGCGGCGGAGGGGTCAAGAGGGGTGAGTCTGGTCTTTGACGGCAAGGTGATCTCCGGCACCCGGGCCCGGAAGGAGCGGACCAAGAGCTTCAACGCCTTCTCCAGCGTGGACTATCCGGAGCTGGCCATCATCCGGGACGGGCGGCTGATCCGCTATCTGGCCGAGCTGGACCACAGGGACCCGGCCAGTTTTTCCACCGCAGAAGAGCGGGTGCTGCCTCACCCTGATCCGGGGATGGGGGCGGACCCTTTCCGCCTGCGGGCAGCTATCAGGCGGTGATCCTTCAAAGCTTCGGGGTGGGCGGTGTGCCCGGCGGAGGCAGCGGCCCCTTTGCCCGGGCTATGGAGGACTGGCTGCGGGCGGGGAAAACCATTGTGATGATGACCCAGGTGCCCTATGAGGGCAGTGATATGGCGGTCTATCAGGTAGGCTATCAGGTGAAGGAGAAATATCAGCTGATGGAGGCATATAACATGACTTTGGAGGCGGCGGCCACCAAGCTGATGTGGGTCCTGGGACAGACCCGGGATTCGGAGGAGGTCCGCAGGCTGTTCTACCAGCCGGTCCAGTGGGACATCATTCGATGAACCGGGACCGGGGGCGGGACGGCGGGAGAAGCTCCAGCAGCTGGGACAGCAGGATGGAGGCCTGCCTCTGCTGTCCGGGATCAAGGGGTTTGAGACAGTCCACCGCTTCTAAAAGGAGGAGGGCGGAGAGCAGACGGTCCTCTGTGTGCTGGCCGGTCAGCAGGACCTGAGGCGCGACGCCCAGGTTTTGCGCGATCTGCTCCACAGTACCCAGGGTGGAATTGCCCTGACCGTGCAGGATGTTCCTCAGGGTGGAGTGCCCGATCCCAAGTTCACAGGAGAATTCCTCCAGCGTAGTGCGTCTGGCCTGGTAGACCAGGCGGAGGTTCCGGGTGAGGTTTTGATTGAGAGAGTCTGTGGGGTCCAGCGGCATTGCGGGATCATCTCACTTTCCGGGGAAATTTGGAGGGATACAGAAAAATAAATGACGGATCGCCCTTTCTGTGCACCCTGAGAAAATCATAGGGAAAACAGTCGAAATTTTCAAGGACATGATATTGGAAATTTCTACACTATACTGGATACGGGCGGGAACGGACCGAAATGGGGCGGGAGGGTGAAATCCCTCTTGCGAAATAAAGGATTTTGTGGCAGAATAGGGGCTGTCGGATGAAGATAAAACGGGGAGGGGACGCAGTGGATCTGTTGAGACGCTGGATCAGGCTGATGGCTGCGGCGGTGCTGCTGTGCTGTGTTCTGCTGCCCGGAGCGTGGGCGGCGGAAGGGGAGACCGGTTCCGCCACCATTTTATTTACCCACGACCTCCACTCCAGCTTCCTGCCCCGGAAGGACGGGAGCGGAGGGACCACGGGCGGCTATGCCCGGCTGGCCTCCGCACTGAAGGAGGAGCGGGCCGCCCATCCGGGGGCGCTGACTGTGGACGGCGGGGATTTCTCTGTGGGCTCCCTGATCCAGGCCCTGTATACCACCCAGGCGGCGGAGCTTCGCACCATGGGCGCCATGGGCTATGACGCTGTGACGGTGGGAAACCACGAATTTGACGGTACTGGCTCGGGGTTTGGCGAGATGCTCACCGCCGCCCGCCGGAGCGGGGATGTGACCCCGGCCCTGCTTCTGGCCAACTACCGGCCTGAGGAGGACAGCCTGGACCGCCTGGACCTCCAGCGGGCCATGGCCGCGTACGGGGTGGAGGAGTCCCTGCTTCTGGAGCGCGGCGGCGTGACCTATGGAATTTTTGGCCTGATGGGCCGGGACGCCCACGCCTGCGCCCCCACATCCGGTTTTGTGCTGGAGGACCCGGTCCGGGCCGCCCGCCGGTGTGTGGAGCGGCTGGAAGAGCAGGGAGCTGAAGTGATCGTCTGCCTGTCCCACGGCGGGACCAGCCCGGACGGTACCTCGGAGGACGAGGAACTGGCCCGGGCGGTGGAGGGGATCGACCTGATCGTCTCCGGACACACCCACACCGCGCTGGAGGAGCCCATCCTGGCCGGTGAGACCTATATCGTCTCCGCCGGGGAGTATGGAAAAAATCTGGGGTCTGTCACTTTGTCCTGGAATGAGGCGGGGGAAAAGACCCTGACGGATTACCGTCTGATCCCCATTGATGGGACCTGGGAGAGCGACCCGGAGGTCGCCGCCCTGGTCGAGGGGTGGAAGGGGCAGGTGAGCAGCGGCTATCTGGCCCCCTACGGGCTGACCTATGACCAGCGGCTCACCCGGCTGAGCTTTGACCTGCCCGCCCCGGAGTCCGGGGTCCAGTCGGGCAGCGCTCTGGGGGAGCTGACGGCGGACGCCTATCTGTGGGCCGCGGAGCAGCTGGCGGGCGTGGAGCCCGGGACGCCCACTGTGGCGGTGACGGCGGACGGAGTGCTCCGCGCGCCGCTGTACGCCGGAGAGCTTACCACCTCCATGGCCTTTGATGTGCTGTCCATGGGAGTGGGGGAGGCTGGAAGCGCTGGGTTCCCCCTGGTGTCCTGCTATCTCACCGGGAAGGAGCTGCGGGCTGTGGCTGAGGTGGACGCCTCAGTGACGCCCCTCATGCCGGCGGCCCAGCTGTATACGGCGGGGATGTCCTATTCCTTCAATACCCACCGGGTGCCCTTCAACCGGGTGACCGGCGTGTGGCTTACGGGAGAAAAAACGACCACTCTGCCGGAACAACACACCGAGACAGAGATATGGAAAAACGATCTGGAGGATGACCGGCTCTACCGGGTGGTCACCGGGATGTACTCCGCCCAGATGCTGGATACGGTGAAGGACCGCTCCTTCGGCCTGCTGTCCATCGTGCCCAAGGATGAGTATGGGGAGCCTGTGACGGACTTTTCCCAGCGCATCCTCCGGGACCGGAACGGGAATGAGATCAAGGAGTGGTACGCCCTGGCGGCCTATCTCCGCTCCTTTGGAGAGAAAGGAGTCCCCAATGACTATGCCCTGTCCGGCGGGGACGGGCGCAAGCAGGTGAGCCACAGCTGGAGCCCTGGGCAGTTGCTGGGGCATCTGAACTGGATCGGGTTTGCCGCGCTGGCCCTGCTGGCGCTGGCCGCGGCGGCAGTGGTGCTTCTGGTGCGCTGGGCCGTCCGGTCCCGGCGGAGAGGCCGCCGGGGAGGCGGATACCGCCGCCGCCGGCTGTTCTGAATTTGTTGTCCCTGCGCGGCGGGGCCGCGCGTTTGATATTTGAACGCAGGGGGACGGCCGCAGTTTTTACAGAGCCGCGGCTGGCTGAATGCGATTCGAGGAGGAGAAACCGTGAAACAGCAGTATCAAATTGTGAAGAAGAAGGTGCTCACGCCGGAGATCAGTCAGATCTCCGTCCATGCGCCCCTGGTGGCTGCCAAGGCGAAGGCCGGGCAGTTCATCATCCTGCGTGTGGATGAGAATGGAGAGCGCATCCCGCTGACCATCTCCAGCGCGGACCAGGAGAACGGGACCATCACCGTCATCTTCCAGAAGGTGGGCGGCACGACCCTGGCCCTGGATCAGCTGAACGAGGGCGACTGCCTGCACGACTTTGTGGGCCCTCTGGGTGAAGCCACCCATGTGGAGGATCTGGGCCGGGTGGCCGTCCTGGGCGGCGGCCTGGGCTGCGCCATTGCGCTGCCAGTGGCCCGTGCCCTGCACGAGGCGGGCAACCAGGTGGACCTGATCGGCGGCTTTAAGACAAAGGACATCGTCATCCTGGAGGAGGAGATGTCCCACGCCTGTACCGACCTTCATATCTGCACCGACGACGGCACCTATGGCTATCACGGTTTCGTCACCGGCAAGCTGGAGGAGCTCATCCAGAGCGGGGTCAAGTTCGACCACGTCTTTGCCATCGGCCCTCTGATGATGATGAAGTTTGCCTGCAAGCTGACGGAGAAATACGGTATCCCCACCACGGTCAGCATGAACCCCATTATGATCGACGGCACCGGGATGTGCGGTGGCTGCCGCCTCACTGTGGGCGGCGAGGTGAAGTTCGCCTGCGTGGACGGCCCGGACTTTGACGGCCATCAGGTGGATTTCGACGAGGTGATCGCCCGCAACGCCACCTACCGCGAGTTTGAAGCAGAGCGGAAGAGAGACCATCTCTGCCGCCTGGGAGGAGGTGCCCTCAATGGCTAATATGCAGATGACGAAGACTCCCATGCCGGAGCAGGATCCCCAGGTCCGCAACGCCAACTTTCTGGAGGTCGCCCAGGGCTATACCCTGGAGCAGGCCATGAACGAGGCCCAGCGGTGCATCCACTGTAAAAACCCCGCCTGCGTCAGCGGCTGCCCCGTGGGCATCCCCATCCCGGACTTCCTGGCCAAGGTGGCGGAGGGCGACATCGCCGCCGCCTATGAGATCCTGTCCAACGCCAACGCCCTGCCCGCCATCTCCGGCCGCGTGTGCCCCCAGGAGAACCAGTGCGAGGGCAAGTGCGTCCGGGGCGTGAAGGGCGAGCCTGTAGCCATCGGCCGGGTGGAGCGCTTCGTGGCCGACTGGGCGGCCCAGCAGGGCATCGCCAACGTGGCCACCGCCCCCAAGAACGGCCACAAGACGGCGGTCATCGGCTCCGGCCCCGCCGGCCTGACCTGCGCCGGAGAGCTGGACCCGCATGGGCTATGACGTTACGGTGTTCGAGGCGTTCCACACAGCCGGCGGCGTGCTGACCTACGGCATCCCGGAGTTCCGCCTGCCCAAGGCCATCGTGGCCCGGGAGGTGTCCAACCTGGAGAAGATGGGGTGGACATCGAGCTGAACATGGTCATCGGCAAGGTCCTCACCATCCCCGAGCTGTTTGAGCGTGGCTATGAGGCGGTGTTCGTCGCCTCCGGCGCCGGACTGCCCATGTTTATGAAGATCCCCGGCGAGGGACTGGTGGGCGTCTACTCCGCCAACGAGTACCTCACCCGCATCAACCTGATGAAGGCCTATCAGGAGGGCGCCGAGACCCCCATCCTCCACAACAAGAAAGTGGCCGTGGTGGGCGGCGGCAACGTGGCTATGGACGCCGCCCGGTGCGCCAAGCGCCTGGGGGCCGAGGTCCACATCGTCTACCGCCGCTCCGAGGCGGAGCTTCCTGCCCGTGCCGAGGAGGTCCACCACGCCAAGGAGGAGGGCATCATCTTCGATCTGCTCACCAACCCCATCTCTATCGAGGGCGACGAGAAGGGCCATGTCCAGTCCATGACCTGCATCCGTATGGAGCTGGGCGAGCCGGACGCCTCCGGCCGCCGCCGCCCCGTCCCCATGGAGGGCAGCGAGTTCAAGATGGAGGCCGACGCGGTCATCATGGCGCTGGGCACTTCTCCCAACCCCATGAGCACCAAGGGTACCGAGGGCCTGGAAAAGACCCGCAAGGGCTGCGTGGCCGCTGACGAGAACGGTCAGACCAGCCTGCCCGGCGTGTTCGCCGGAGGCGACGCCGCCACCGGAGCCGCCACGGTCATTCTGGCGATGGGCGCAGGCAAGCACGCGGCCAAGTCCATCGACGCGTACATCAAGAGCAAGGGCTGATCCAAGGCCCATAGAGGGGCGCTGCCATTGGCAGCCCCGCGCGGTTTTGTGTCGGGAGCGGTCAGGAATGGGGCGCTTTCCGCCGGAGGGGGCGGAGCAGAGCGGACAGATCCGCCTCCATCACCAGGATGCCCAGCATCAGCAGGGCGGCGCCCGCATAGGCCCGGGGGGAGAGGACCTCGTGGGCCACGAAGAAGGCGAAGATGGAGTTGAACACCGGCTCCAGGCAGAAGATGACCCCCACATGGGAGGCGGTGGTGTACTGGAGGGCCACCGACTGGATCAGGAAGGCGGCTCCGGTACAGAACAGGGAGAGCACCAGAACGGAGGCCCAGACGGCGGGGGTCCGGGGGAGGTCGGGTCCCTCCAGAAAGACGCTGAGGACCAGCATCCCCAGGCCGGTGACCAGCTGCTGATAGATCCCCAGCTGAAAGGCGTCCACCTCCGGACGGGCCACCGCCCGCTCAGTGATGAGGAGATAGACGGCGTTGGACAGGGCGCACAGGATGCACAGGACGTCCCCCAGGGCGGGGCGCAGATCGTCGGACAGGGTGAGCAGGGCAATGCCCGTCACCGCCATGACCAGCACCAGGGCCAGCTTTCGGGAGGGCCTGCGGCGGAAGAACAGAAAGTCCAGCAAGGGGGTAAAGACCACCGGCAGGGCGCACAGAAAGCCGGCGTTGGACAGGCTGGTGTATTTGACCCCGAAGGTGGTGGCGGTGTATACGCAAAACAGGGCCGCTCCGGTGGCAAGGGCGGTCTTGAGGGTGGCGGCGCTGGGATGGCGCAGCCGTGGAAGAAAGCACAGGCCTCCCACCACAAAGGCCAGCAGGAACCGAATGGCGTTGAGACTGAACACCCCTACCTCCGTCAGCGCCAGATCGGTGAGGAGATAGGAGATCCCCCAGAAGAAGGTGACCAGGACCAGCATCAGGTCCGCTTTCAGCTGTGTGTGCACAGCGCTCCCTCCCTATGCTTGATGAGAGCATTATAGCATAGAGGATGGAGGCTTGAAAGATAAAATATGACAGATCTCACAAAAACATTGGGGAAGAGACTTCCTTTCCTGCTTTACAGCGGGCGGCGGGGTGTGGTACACTGGGGAGCATAAGGATCCGAACAGGACCGGAAGGGAGAACTGCTGTGATGGAAAAACCGACAGAATATACGCTGACCTGGGAGGTCACCGATGAGATGACCGCCAAGCGCATCGGGAGCACGGGCTCCAAGATCCTGTCCACCCCCAATATGGTGGCGTTGATGGAGGCGGCGGCCCTGGAGCTGGCGAAAGCCTATCTGGACGAAGGGATGACCACGGTGGGGACGGAGATCCACTGCCGCCATCTGGCCCCCACCCCTGTGGGGATGAAGGTGAGCGCTACGGCCCGCCTGCGCTCCATTGAGCGGCGGAAGATGTGGTTCGACATCGAGGTGAACGACGAGAAGGGCAAATGCGGCGAGGGCTCTCACCTCCGGATCATGGTCGCCCCCAAGGGGATCCAGGAGAAGGCGGAGCAGAAGAAGGACTGATCCCCGGTCTGTGGGGAGCACCATCAAAAACGGACGGCGTGAGCCGTCCGTTTTTGATGGCTGGGAGGCAGCGACCGGACAGACTGTCCCCCGGGGAAAATTTAGAAGTTCTTAAGATTTTGGCCCTTGCATCTTAAAGAGTCTGTGCTATGCTAGAAGCAAAAGAAGATCCAAATGAGGAGAGGGGACAAGAGGTTATGCACACCATCCTGATCTGTGACGATGACAGGGACATCGTATCCGCGCTGGACATCTACCTCGCCAGCGAGGGCTACCGCACACTGAAGGCATACAACGGCCTGGAGGCCATTCAGGCTGTGGAGCGGAATGAGGTCCACCTGATCCTGATGGATATTATGATGCCCGAGCTGGACGGGATTCGGGCCACCGCCCGGCTGCGGGAGGGGAGCAACATCCCCATCATCCTCCTCACGGCCAAGAGCGAGGACGCGGACAAGATCCTGGGGCTGAACATCGGCGCGGACGATTATATCACCAAGCCCTTCAACCCCCTGGAGGTGATCGCCCGGGTGAAGAGCCAGCTGCGGCGCTACACCTCCCTGGGGGGCGCGGAGAAGGGTCCCGGCCTGCTGACGGTGGGCCCCATCGCCATGGACGACGGGGCCAAGCAGGTGACGGTGGACGGGGAGCCGGTGGCCCTGACCCCCATCGAGTACAACATCCTGCGCCTGCTGATGACCCATCCGGGACAGGTGTTCTCCTCCGCCCAGATCTATGAGCAGGTCTGGAACGACCCGGCCTATGGCTCGGAGAACACGGTGGCCGTCCATATCCGCCACCTGCGGGAGAAGATCGAAATCGACCCCGCGGACCCCCGGTACCTGAAGGTGGTGTGGGGTCTGGGCTACAAGATGGAGAAGGGGGGACTCTGAGTGAGAAAGCTGCGGAACAGCCTGCCCATCCGGGTGGGAGCGTGGCTTTTGTTCCTGGTCATGGTCAGCGGGGCGGTCTTTTTCGGCCTCCAGTGCGTGCGGGGCATTCAGTACCAGGGAGCGGATGATGCCAGAGAGACCAGTGTGTTCTCGCAGATGGTGGAAGAACGGGAGCAGCAGGTGCTGGAGCTGCTGTCCTGTCAGCTTCAGCTGAAGGATAACACCTTGGATTATGTGGCGCGGCAGACCTGTCAGGCGCGGTTGGAGCAGCTGGGGAAACAGCTTGACCCGGGGCAGACCAACTTCCGCTATCAGGTCCTGAGCGCGGATGGGAGCCAGGTGCTGCTTGGCGATCTGGGGGAACAATCCGGCCTGGAGGCCCTGGTATCTCAGATCTATTACCTGCGCCTCAGCGCCTCCGGCGTGGGCCAGATGGCGCTGGAGTCTGAAGTGATCCCGGAATTTTCCGCGGTGGAGACGGAGGGAGCCCTGATTTACAGCACGCCCGCCGCTGGGGCGGCGGAGGAGATGGTCGTGCTCCGCTGCGGGGTGCTGAGGCCGGAGCAGATGGAGGCCCAGGACGAGTTTCTCAGCCTGGAGCAGGAGTTTGCCCGCTGTCAGAAGAATTTTGCCTTCTACCTGACCCTGGCGCTGAGTTTTGCTGCTGCGGCAGCTGGGCTGCTGTTCTTCCTGCTGTGGGCCTCCGGGCACAGGCCGGAGGGGGAGGCGGCTGTCCTGGTCTGGCCGGATCGGATCTTTACCGAGGTGTGGGCCCTGCTGCTTGCGGGCGGAACGGCGCTGCTGCTGGTGTTGCTGACCGAGTACGAGAATCGCTGGATCTGGGCGGCGTACCAGGCGGACAGCGGGCAGATGGATACGATGTGCGCCGCCGGGACTGCGGTCATCACGGCCTGGGTGCTGCTGGCGGCCATGTTTCTCCGAACGGTCACGGTGCGGCTGAAAGTCCGGGCGCTGGCCCGGACCACCCTGCTGTGCAGGGTGGTGAGCTTCCTGTGGAGGCGCTTCTCTGTGTTTTTTCAGGAGCTGCCCCTGACCTGGAAAACACTGCTGTGCTTTCTGCTGTATCTGGCGGCCATTTTCGCTGCGGACCACCTGTGGCCCTTCCGGTATTGGTACCCCCTGCCCGGGGCTGTGGTCAATCTGGCGGTGCTCATGGGCCTGTGCTGGTGGTCCGCCGGCTTTGGCCGTGTGCGGAAGGGGACGGAGATCATCGCCGCCGGAAATCTGAACCACCAGATCGAGACGGCCCACCTCCCGGCGGACCTGCGGGGCCACGCCGAGGTGCTGAACAACATCTCCGACGGACTGGCCGCCTCAGTGAATGAGCAGATGAAGAGCGAGCGCTTCAAGGCGGAGCTGATCACCAACGTATCCCATGATCTGAAGACCCCTCTGACCTCGATCATCAACTATGTCAACCTTCTGAAAGCCACCGACCAGACCGACCCCAGGGCCCAGAGCTATATCGAGGTGCTGGACCGGAAATCCCTGCGGCTGAAAAAGCTGACGGAGGACCTGGTGGAGGCCAGCAAGGCGTCCACAGGGGTGCTGGCGGTGAACCGGGAAAAGATCGGGATGGCTCAGCTGCTGGACCAGGCGCTGGGGGAGTACGAAGAGAAGCTGGAGGAGAAGCATCTGACCGTGGTGCGCACTGTGCCGGAGGGGGAGAGCTATGTCTATGCCGACGGACGGCACCTGTGGCGGGTCATCGACAACCTGCTGTCCAACTGTGCCAAATATGCCCTGGAAGGCACCCGGGTCTCAGGGGCAAGGAGCGTGAGCCTGTCGGTGAGGCGCTGAATGTGCCGCCGGAGCGGCTGATGGAGCGCTTTGTCCGGGGGGAGGAGTCCCGGAGCACCGAGGGCTCCGGCCTGGGGCTGTCCATCGCCCGGAGCCTGACGGAGCTCCAGGGTGGGACCTTTGAGCTGGCGGTGGACGGGGACCTGTTCAAGGCGGTCGTCACTCTCCCCCAGTCCTCGTAAAACAGAATCTGGCGCCTCTGCTGCCGGGCCGCGGCCTGTCCTGAACGGGATGGGCCGCGGCCCGTATTTTTGAAAAATTAACTCCAGATTTTTTGCTTTTGCCGCATCTTTATGGTATGATACCATTATCTATGCGTGATTGGGCCCTCTGTGCTGGAGCGGTGGCAGAGGGATCCTGTTTGACCCTGATTGGGAAAGGAGTGGACGGCTTGAAAAAGTACTGGCTGAGCGGAGCGCTTCTCCTGCTGCTTCTGCTGACCCTGTCCGGCTGCTTCTTTCGGGAGCCGGAGGACCTGTATCAAAGCCCGGAGCAGTCGGCGGACTACCTCAGCTTGACCCAGACCATCCGGAACGTGAAGGACTCGCTGGCCCAGGAGTACGGGGTGGAGGTGGAGGACGTCTCGGTGATGAGCGGGGACAATACCGCCCTGATCCAGCTTCAGGACCTGGACCGGGACGGTGAGCGGGAGACCGCTGTGACCTTCTTCCGGGTGTCTGAGGCGGAGAAGCCCCTGAAGATCTACTTTTTTACCCGGACGGCGGAGGATACCTATACCGTCAGCGCGATGGTGGAGGGAAACGGGACCGCCATCTACCGGGTGGACTATGTGGATCTGAACGGCAGCGGATGTAAGGAAGTTGTGGTCAGCTGGCAGATGAGCACCGGCGTCTATCTGCTGGGGGCCTACTCCCTGGAGGAAGCGATGGTGCGCAGTCTTCAGTATGCGGCCAGCGCCCCGGCGGGGAGCGCCTCCGCCCAGGGGCTCCCGGACCGGGAGGCCCTGCGGGCCACTGAGTGGATGACCACTGTATACGACAACTATGCCCTGTACGATCTGGATCAGGATACCCGGACGGAACTGGCGGTGGTCCGGGTGGACAAGGCCGGGACCAACAGCGCGGTGGACCTGTATGGCTGGCGGGACGGCTCCTTCATAGTGCGGGCCTCCGCACCGCTGTCCATGGGGATCTCCAGCGTGGAAAAGAACGGCGTGGAGACCAACTTCCTCAAGGAGGACGGAGACGTGCCGGTCCGGGCTCTGTACATTTCAAGTGAGCTGGCTGACGGACACCATGTAGTGGACGTGGTGGCCTATCAGGACGGGAACTTGAAAAATCTGAGCCTGGATGAGACGGGGGTCAGCCGGGAGATGCTGGACCGCTATGTGGATCTGGAGCCTACCGACGTCAACGGGGACGGTGTGCTGGAGCTGCCTACCCCAGTCCCTCTGCCCAACGGAGGGGACACCTCCGCCTCTGACTTCTGGCTGATCGACTGGAGCCAGTACAGCAGTACAGGGAAAAAGATGAAGGTGTGCACCACCTATCATAATGTGGCCGACGGCTGGTACCTGATCGTGCCGGAGGAGTGGAAGGATCAGATCACTCTTCGGCGGCGGGACTCCATCGGACAGCGCTCCGTGATCTTTTATCACCTGGAGGGGGAGGGCGAGGAACCCACGCCCTTCCTGGTCATCTATAAGTTCACCAGCCAGTTCGACCGGGCGGACGCCTCCAACCGCTTTATCCTGCGGGAGGAGGAGGGGGCGGTGTATGCCGCCGCAGTCTATGACAGCGGCTGGGAGCTCGGTATGAGCGACGCGGACCTTCAGACTGCCTTCCACCTGATCCAGAGCAGCTGGTCCGATTGACAGCGGACAAGGAGACAGGTATGAGAAAAGTATTGGTATTGGAAGATGAGGAGAATATCCGCAGCTTCGTGGTCATCAACCTGAAGCGTGCGGGCTATGAGACCATCGAGGCCGGCACCGGTGAGGAGGCTCTGGCCGCGCTGAAAGCAAATCCCAGCATCAAGGTGGCACTGCTGGACATCATGCTGCCGGGGATCGACGGCTTTGAGGTCTGCCGCCGGATCCGGGCCATGGACAACAAGATCGGGATCATCATGCTCACCGCCCGGACCCAGGAGATGGACAAGGTCACCGGCCTGATGACCGGGGCAGACGACTATGTGACCAAGCCCTTCTCTCCCGCGGAGCTGACCGCCCGGGTGGACGCCCTGTTCCGCCGTACCGGCGGCGGGGAGGAGGAGGCCTCTCCGGATGAGATCGTGGAGGCTCCCTTCCGTCTGAATACCCGCAACCGCACCCTGGAGAAAAACGGCCAGCGGGTGAAGCTCACCCAGGTGGAGTATGGGATCGTCAAGCTGTTTATGGAGAACCCGGGGAAAGCCCTCTCCCGGGAGGAGATCCTGGACGCGGTGTGGGGTAAGGATTATTTTGGCGAGCTGAAGATCGTGGACGTGAACATCCGCCGCCTGCGCATCAAGATTGAGGACAACCCCACGAAGCCGACGTATGTGAATACGGTGTGGGGCTATGGGTATAAGTGGGGCAGCTGAGGCCGGAGCAGTCCGGTGGGGTTGTCCTCACCCTGCGGAGCAGGGCGCGCGTGAGCGCGTACAAGCGTTTTGGCCAAGGGCCAAAACCTTGGCGGAGGGCGGATTGATTCCGCCCGAGCAGTAAAAAAAGCCGGGGCCCCCGGAGGCTGCGCCTCTGGGGAACAACCCCACGAAGCCGGCGTATGTGAATACGGTGTGGGGCTATGGGTATAAGTGGGGCAGCTGAGGCCGGAGGAGTCCGCGGCAGAATAAGTGCCCATGACCTGGGAGGGGAGGCGCTCAAATGGCGAAAAAGGTCGTTGTGACTGATAAAGTGAAAATCCGGGGCATCCGCCGGCGCTGGCTGATCAACAGCGTGGGTGTGGTGCTGCTGGTGCTGGCCCTGGCGCTGGGGACCTTTTCCACCGCCATGTGGAGCTACTACTACTCCAGCACGATGAACGACCTGAAACGGAGGGCGGCGGACGATGCGGGGGGCTTTGCCTCCTTTACCCGCAGTCAATACTGGACCAACGCCCAGAACGCGGTACAGAAGTTTGAGGACAAGACAAAGCTGGAACTCCAGTTTCTGGATGATACCGGGGCAGTGCAGTACTCCAGCAACGATCTGGCCGCCGGCACCACGCCGGGGACCCAGGACATTCAGAGCGCGCTGAACTATCAGGAGGCCGTGGCCTGGAAGGGGACCGCCCCCCATACCGGCGAGCGGGTGGTGGCCGCCTCCGCTCCCATCGTCTACCACGGGCAGACGGTGGCAGTGGTGCGCTATGTGACCTCTCTGGTGGCCATCGACTGGCAGTTTTTCCTGGCTATGGGTCTGGCCTGCCTGCTGGGGGCGGCCATCCTGGCCCTGGTCTACTTCTCCAATCTCTACTTTGTCCGCTCCATCGTGGAGCCTCTGGCCAGTATTACAGAGACCGCCCGGCTCATCGCTGATGGAAGCTACGGGGTGCAGATCGAGAAAAAATTTGACGACGAGGTGGGAGAGCTTACCGACACCATCAACGATATGTCCCTAAAAATCAAGCAGTCGGAAAAGACACAGTCGGAGTTCATCTCCTCCGTCTCCCATGAGCTGCGTACCCCTCTGACCGCCATCACCGGATGGGCGGAGACCATTCAGGGCGGCGAGCTGAAGGACCCCCAGGACGTGCGGAAGGGAATGGACATCATCGTCTCCGAGGCGCGGCGGCTGACCAACATGGTGGAGGAGCTGCTGGAGTTCTCCCGCATTGAGGACGGCCGGTTCACCCTGTCGGTGGAGCCTCTGGATCTGAAGGCGGAGCTGGAGGACGCGGTGTACACCTATCGGGAGTTTTTCCGCCGGGAGGGCATCGAACTGACCTATCAGGACTGCCCGGAGGAGATGCTCCCCATCAGCGGAGACCCGGAGCGGCTGCGCCAGGTGTTCTGTAATCTGCTGGACAATGCGGCCAAGCACGGCGGCTCCGGCAAGCGGATCGATGTGTCTGTCGCCCGGGAGGGGGAGGAGGCGGTGATCCGCATCCGGGACTACGGCCCCGGCATCCCCGAGGAGGAGCTGCCCCATGTGAAGTACAAATTCTACAAGGGGAGCTCCAAGGCCCGGGGCTCTGGCATCGGCCTGGCGGTGTGCGAGGAGATCGTCACTCGGCACGAGGGGCGGCTGGACATCGGAAACGCCCAGGGAGGCGGCTGTCTGGTGACCATTGTCCTTCCCATTGAAACGTAAGTTCGACAGCTATTGCTTTTTTTCTGAAAACTTGGTAGAATACCCACGGCGCGGAAGCGCGCCTGCCGTTTGATCGCAAAGGAGAAACAGTTTCCCATGCAGAACAAAGAAAAAACCTGTGCCTGCCCCTCCGGCGGGTTCAAGACTATGTGCGGAGGCCAGGCGCTCATTGAAGGCATCATGATGCGCGGCCCCAAAAAACAGGCCGTGGTGGTGCGCAAGCCGGACGGCGCCCTCGCCATCCGGGAGAGCCAGCTGCGGTTCATCAAGGACCGCTTTCCTGTGCTGGGCCTGCCCCTGATCCGGGGGATGGTCACCTTCGTGGCCTCCATGGTGGAAGGCGTCCGGGCCCTGATGTACTCCGCGGAGTTCTTTCCGGAGGAGGAAGGGGAGACGGAGGAGCCCTCCCGCTTTGAGGCGTGGCTGGAGCGTACCCTGGGCAGCGACCGGGCGGCCTCATTTTTTGTGACAGTCTCGGTGATTTTGGGGATCGGGATGTCCATCGGACTGTTTTTCCTGCTGCCCACCCTGCTGGGCTCGGTGGTGACATTTTTTACGGACTCCATGGTGGTCCGCAATGTGGCGGAGAGCCTGATGAAGCTGGCTATTTTTGTGGGCTATCTGGCCCTCTGCTCCCGGATGAAGGACATCCACCGGGTATTCCAGTACCACGGCGCGGAGCATAAGACCATTTTCTGCTATGAGGCGGGGCTCCCCCTGACGGTGGAGAACGTGCGGAAGCAGCCCCGCCACCATCCCCGGTGCGGGACCAGCTTCCTGTTTATGGTCATCGCGATCTCCATTCTAGTCTCTACCGTTGTGTTTGGGATCTGGCCGGTCCACAACGCCCTGTGGCGGTTTGTGGCCCACCTGCTGATGCTGCCCATCATCGTGGGGGTCAGCTATGAGTTCAACCGCTGGGCGGGGCGGCACGACGGGCCGGTCACAAAGCTGCTCACCGCCCCCGGATTGTGGCTCCAAAATTTCACCACCTTTGAGCCGGACGATTCCATGATCGAGGTGGGCATCAAGGCGCTGGAGCTGGTTCTGCCCGAGGTAAAGGGCGAGGACGCGTGGTGAGCCTTCTTCGGCGGTACGCCGCATCATAAATTAAAAATTAAGAGTTCGGAATGAGAAGCTGGAGGCTTTCAGAGCCGGCTGCGCTGAACGGATCGGAATGGGCGCGGGGAGCGCACACCGCAATTCCTAATTCAAGCAAGAGGGGGAGCCTATGGCTACCACATATAACAATCTGTATCTGGATACCCGGACCCGGCTGAAAAAGGCGGGCATCGAAGGGGCCCAGTTGGAGGCCCGGGAACTGATCTGCTATGCGGCGGATAAGAGCCGGGAGCAGTTTTACCGGGATATGTCCCTCTACGCCTCCGGCGAGCTGGAGAAGCGGGTGGAGGCCCTGGTGCAGCGCCGTTTAGGGGGCGAGCCGGTGGCCTATATTGTGGGGGAGTGGGAGTTTTACGGCCTGCCCCTGAACGTGTCCAGCGAGGTGCTGATCCCCCGGATCGACACAGAGGTGCTGGCGGAGCGGGGGATCCTCAGGGCCCGTGCGGCCGGGGAGGGGGCCCGGGTGTTGGACCTGTGCGCCGGCAGCGGCTGTGTGGGCCTGGCCATCGCGGCCAACGCCCCCGGGTGCCGTGTGGTGCTGGGAGAGTTGGCCGAGGGCGCTCTGCGGGTGTGTAAGCAGAATGTCCGCCGCAACGAGCTCAACGCCCGGGTGACCTGCCTGTCAGTGGATGCCATGGAGCCGCCCTCCTCCGCTCTGTGGGATTTTGACGTGATCGTCTCCAATCCCCCCTACATCCCCACCGGAGACATTCCGGGTCTGGATCCCTCCGTGCGGGACTATGAGCCGCTCATCGCCCTGGACGGCGGAGCGGATGGCCTGGACTTCTACCGCTTCATCGCGTCCAGATGGAAAAACGCCCTGCGGCTGGGGGGGACCCTCCTCTTTGAGGTGGGTATCGGACAGGCCCCCGAGGTGGAGGAGATCCTGGCACAGAACGGCTTTGAGCAGATCCAGACCACCGCGGACACCCAGGGGATCTGGCGGGTGGTGGAGGGGATCATCAACGGATAAACAGAAAAACCAAAGCGCTTGCAGATCGGGCCGGAGGCCGGACGGAATTATGTCCGGTTTATGGGACTGATGACCTGTTAAGCTGTGAAGCAGACAGCCGGACCAGAGGGCTCTGGACCGGTGGGAAAGGATGGGATCAGATGGCAACAAAGAAACCAGCGGTGGAGAGCGCGGCTCCCGCCGCAGATAAGAAGAAGGCACTGGAGACCGCCATGGCGCAGATCGAGCGCAATTACGGCAAGGGCTCCATCATGCGGCTCGGAGAGAATCTGGGGGTGATGGTGGAGTCCATCCCCACCGGCTCCCTGTCCCTGGACCTGGCGCTGGGGATCGGCGGCCTGCCCAAGGGGCGGATCATTGAGGTCTACGGGCCGGAATCCTCCGGTAAGACCACCCTGGCCCTCCATGTGGTGGCCGAGGCGCAGAAGCGGGGGGGCGAGGTGGCCTTCATCGACGCCGAGCACGCCCTGGACCCCACCTACGCCCGGGCGCTGGGCGTGGACATCGACTCCATGCTCATCTCCCAGCCGGACACCGGCGAGCAGGGCCTGGAGATCTGTGAGGCCCTGGTCCGCTCCGGAGCCATTGACGTGGTGGTGGTGGACTCTGTGGCCGCGCTGACCCCCCGGGCGGAGATCGAGGGGGACATGGGCGACTCCCATGTGGGCCTGCTGGCCCGACTGATGAGCCAGGCCCTGCGGAAGCTGGCCGGCTCCATCGCAAAGACCAACTGCATCGTTATCTTCATCAACCAGCTGCGTGAGAAGGTGGGCGTGGTCTACGGCAATCCGGAGGTCACCACCGGCGGCCGGGCGCTGAAGTTCTACTCCTCGGTCCGTATCGACGTGCGGCGGGTGGAGGCGCTGAAGAGCGGCTCTGAGATCATTGGCAACCGCACCCGGGCCAAGATCGTCAAGAACAAGGTGGCGCCCCCCTTCCGGGAGGCGGAGTTCGACATCATGTACGGCGAGGGCATCTCCAAGGTGGGCGAGCTCATTGACCTGGGCGTCAAGCTGGATCTGGTGCAGAAGAGCGGCTCCTGGTTCGCCATGGGCGAGCTGCGCCTGGGCCAGGGCCGGGATGCGGCCAAGCAGTTTTTGCGGGACAACCCGGACATGGCGGACGATTTGGAGGCCAAGATCCGGCAGAATGCCTTTAAGCTGCTGTCCAAGCAGGGGCAGGCGGCGGCCCGCGCCGCCGGACGGGCGGTGGACGTGTCCGCCGACGATTTTGAGGACGGCGAGGCGTAAATGATCATTCAGGAGCTGAAGCCCTCCAAACGGGTCCGGGGCCGCTGGCTGGCGGTGCTGGAGGACGGCTCCATCCTCCGGGTGGGGGAGGGAGAGGTGCTCCAGTTTTCCCTCTGTGCCGGCCGGGAGCTGACGGAGGAGGCGGCGGAGCGCCTCCAGGCCGCTGTCCGCACCGGCGGGCTGAAGGAGAAGTCCCTGAACCTGCTGGCCGGCCGTCCCATGTCCCGCCAGGAGCTGGAGCGGAAGCTGGAGAGCTGGGAGGCTGCTCCGGAGGAGGCGGCCGCCATCTGTGACCGGCTGGAGGAACTGGGCTTTCTGAACGACGCCTCCTATGCGGAGCAGGTGGTGCGCCACTACTCCGCCAAGGGGTACGGCCTGCGGAAGCTGCGGGATGAGCTGTACCGCCGGGGCGTGCCCCGGGAGCTGTGGGACGAGGCCCTGGAACGGGCGGAGGACCCGTCGAAGGCTATTGACGCGTTTCTTGCTAAAAAGCTGGGAGACACGCCGCCGGAGGACCGGCGGGCATGGAAGCGGGCGTCGGACGCTCTGGCCCGGCGGGGCTACGCCTGGAGCGACATCAGCGAGGGCCTGCGCCGCTATGGCGCGGAGTGGGAGGAGTGACTGTTCTCTCCCGGCAGGGTGAGAGCCAGCTGGCCGCCCAACTGAGCGCAGTGCGGAAAGCTTCCGGTTCCAGACCTCGCAGGGCCCAGCAGAGATTCGATAGAAACTCTGCTGAAGGAAGCTGACCCTGTTGGCACATTTTTTCAGGTTTCCACAGACTATCTGCTGGGGATCACCGATGCCCCTGCATGGCGGGGAAAGTAAGAAGGCCGGACCCTCCGGTCAAACCAATATATTGGAGCGATGATGATGCCATATAAAATCGCATTTGTTTCCCTCGGCTGCGCCAAAAATTTGGTGAACACCGAGCAGATGATGGCCCTGTGCCGCCGGGCGGGGCACACTGTCACCGGCGACCCGGACGGGGCCGACGTGGCGGTGCTGAACACCTGCGGCTTCATTGAGTCCGCCAAGAGCGAGGCCATCGAAAACATTTTGGAGCTGGCGGAGCTAAAAAAGGCCGGGCGGCTGAAGAAGCTGCTGGTGACTGGCTGTCTCTCTCAGCGGTACCCCGACGACATTCGCGCCGAGCTGCCCGAGGTGGACGGGATGCTGGGCACCGGCAGCTACACCGACGTGGTGGCGGCGGTAGAGGAACTGATGGCGGGGGAGAATGCGGAGCACTTCGGCAATATCCACCGCACCTTTGAGGACGGGGAGCGCCTGGTGACCACTCCGCCCTACACCGCCTATCTGAAGATCGCCGAGGGGTGCAGCAACGGCTGTGCCTTCTGTATCATTCCCAAGCTGCGGGGCCGCTACCGCAGCCGCTCTATGGAGGCCCTGCTGGCCGAGGCCAGACAGCTGGCGGACAGCGGCGTGAAGGAGCTCATCGTCATCGCCCAGGACATCACCCGGTACGGCATGGACCTGGAGGAGCCCTCCTCCCTGGCCCAGCTGTTGAAGGGACTGTGCAAGCTGGATTTCCACTGGATCCGCCTGCACTACCTGTATCCTGAGGTCATCACCGACGAGCTCATCGACACCATTGCCCAGGAAAAGAAGATCGTCCACTATCTGGACATCCCCATCCAGCACTGTAACGACGGGATCCTGAAGGCCATGCGCCGGCGGAACACCCGGGCGGAACTGGAGGACCTCTTTGCCCGGCTGCGGCGGGCTATCCCGGATCTGGTGGTCCGCACCTCGCTGATCTGCGGTCTGCCCGGAGAGGGGGAGGCGGAATTTGAGGAGCTGTGCCAGTTCCTGCGGGAGCAGAAGCTCCAGCGGGTGGGCGTGTTCCAGTTTTCCCCGGAGGAGGGGACCCTGGCTGCCGCCATGGAGGACCAGGTGGATCCGGAGACTGCCGCCCGCCGGGTGGAGCTGGTGGTGAATCTCCAGTCCCGGATCATGGACGAGTATAACGAGGCCCGGCTGGGGACCGTGATGGAGGTGCTGTGCGAGGGCTTTGACGCCCAGGCGGGCTGCTTCGCTGGACGGACCCGCGACTCGGTGGAGATCGATGGCCGCGTCCTGTTTACCGCCGCCGGAGCCGTCCCTGCGGGCAGCTTCGTCAACGTCCGATCACCGGCGTCTCCGACGGAGAGCTGACCGGTGAGATCGAGGAATAAATTTTGTCGAAAAAGAGGAGCTGACCATTTTCCATGAACACTGCCAATAAGCTGACCATTCTCCGGGTCTTTCTGATCCCGGTATTCCTGCTGGTGCTGTACTTACAGGTTCCCGGAGCCAACTACTGGGCGCTGGCCATCTTCATCGCCGCCAGCCTGACCGACACCCTGGACGGATATATCGCCCGCCACTACAACCAGGTCACCGACTTCGGGAAATTTATGGACCCCCTGGCGGATAAGTGCCTGGTGGTGGCCGCCATGCTGTGGTTCGTCGAGATCGGGCAGATGCCCGGCTGGGCCCTGCTGGTGGTCATCATCCGGGAGTTCAGTGTGTCTGGCCTGAGAATGGTAGCGGCGGACAAGGGGCGCGTGATCGCCGCCGGCTGGTCCGGCAAGGTCAAGACGGCCTCCACCATGGTGTGCATCGTGCTCATGTTCCTGCCCATCGCGGTGTGGATCAACCACATCTGTGTGGCGGTCATCGTGCTGACCACCATCTACTCCGGCGTGGAGTATTTTATGAAGAACCTGGACATCCTCTCCGAGGTGAAATGAGCAAAACAGGGACCATCCGTCAGCGGATGGTCCCTGTTTTGTCTCGGAATGAAAAGCGGCTGTCCCGCTAAAATATGAGTTGTTCCAGCGGCATTCGACCCAGGGAGAAAAGAGAAAGCGCCCGCACCGGAGGCTCTCCGGCGCGGGCGCGGGTTGATTAGGAAGGGTCAGAACAGGCCGGTGATCTTGCCGTTTTCGTCCACGTCGATCTTTTCAGCGGCGGGGACCTTGGGCAGACCGGGCATGGTCATGATGTCCCCAGTGAGGGCCACCAGGAAGCCGGCGCCGGCGGATACCTTTACATTTCGGACTGTGACAGTAAAACCGTCAGGGGCGCCCAGAAGGCTCTGGTCGTCGGAGAAGGAATACTGCGTCTTGGCCATGCAGATGGGCAGATCGCCGCAGCCCAGCTCGGTGAGCTGTTTGACCTGCTTTTTGGCGGCGGGCGTGAGGACCACGCCGTCGCCGTGATAGACCTTTTTCACGATGGCGGCCAGCTTGTCCTCAATGGGCTGCTCCAGTTCATAGGCAAAGCGGAAGCGGTTCTCCGCCTCACACAGACGGATGACCTCCTCGGCCAGAGCGATGCCGCCCTCGCCGCCCTTGGCCCACACCTCGGACAGGGCCACATTGACCCCCAGGGCGCGGCATTGATCCTCCACCAGCTTCAGCTCGGCCTCAGTGTCGGTGGGGAAGCGGTTGATGGCCACCACGCAGGGCAGGCCATACACCTGGGTGATGTTCTCCACATGGCGCAGGAGATTGGGCAGGCCCCGCTCCAGGGCGGCGAGGTCCTCCTGGTTCAGCTCCGCCTTGGCTGCGCCCCCGTGATGCTTCAGGGCCCGGACGGTGGCCACCAGCACCACCGCGTCGGGGGTGAGGCCGGCCATGCGGCACTTGATGTCCAGGAACTTCTCCGCGCCCAGGTCGGCGCCGAAGCCGGCCTCGGTGACGGCGTAGTCCCCCAGCTTCAGGGCCATCCGGGTGGCCATCACAGAGTTGCAGCCGTGGGCGATGTTAGCGAAGGGGCCGCCGTGGATAAAGGCGGGGGTGCCCTCCAGGGTCTGCACCAGGTTGGGCTTCAGGGCGTCTTTCAGCAGAGCGGCCATGGCCCCGGCGGCCTTGAGATCGCCAGCGGTGACCGGTTTTTCGTCATAGGTGTAGCCAACGATGATGCGGCTCAGGCGCTCCTTCAGATCGGTGATGGAGGAGGCCAGGCAAAGCACCGCCATGACCTCGCTGGCCACAGTGATGTCAAAGCCATCCTCCCGGGGAACGCCCTGCATCCGGCCGCCCAGGCCGTCGATCACGTTGCGGAGCTGGCGGTCATTCATGTCTACGCACCGCCTCCAGGTGATGCGCTTGACGTCGATGCCCAGCTCGTTGCCCTGCTGGATGTGGTTGTCCAGCATGGCGGCCAAGAGGTTGTTGGCCGCGCCGATGGCGTGGAAGTCGCCGGTGAAGTGGAGGTTGATGTCCTCCATGGGGACGACTTGGGCGTAGCCGCCGCCGGCGGCGCCGCCCTTCACACCGAACACAGGGCCGAGGGAGGGCTCCCGCAGGGCCACCAGGGCGTTTTTGCCCAGACGGCGCATCCCATCGGCCAGACCCACGGTGGTGGTGGTCTTGCCCTCTCCGGCGGGGCGTGGGATTGATGGCGGTGACCAGGATCAGCTTGCCGTTGGGGGCCTTGCTCTCCTGGAGCAGGCGGTAGTCGATCTTGGCCTTGTACCTCCCATAAAACTCCAGGTATTCCTCATCCACACCAGCGGTCTTAGCGATGTCCGCAATGTGCTGCATTTGGGTGCTCTGGGCGATCTCAATGTCAGTTTTCATCTTTACCACGTCTCCTTTTCTGTGTCGGGCGCTCTTTCAATAAAAAAAGAGCGCAACGGGTTTGATTCCGTGCGCCCAGACGGTCGGCATAAAGGCGGAGGATCCGCCCGCTATACTCCATGTGGTTGTTCCACTTCCGTCAGTCGTATAGCTTTTGATCGCTCTTAGTGTAGCATAGCTTCTTCCCGCCGTCAAGAGTTGGACAGGGCGGAACCCCGGTCAAATTGGCGGTAATATTCCTTGATCAGGTCCATAAAGGTGCGGGCGGCGGGGGAGAGGAAGCTGTTTTTCTTATAGACCACCGCCAGGGGGCTGGTGAGGGGCGGGGTGCCCACAGTGAAAAAGGAGAGGCGGTCCAGATAGGGGGTGCGGTGGATGCCGCTCTCCGGCAGGAAGGTGAAGCCCATATTCTCCGCCACCAGATTGATGGCGGTGGTGTTGTTGGTGGTGGTGAGGATGTTCAAAGGCTCCACGCTCTGGACGCTGAAGGTGTTGTACAGCAACTTGGACAGCCGCCAGTCCTCCGGCAGCATGATGATACGCTCGTGCTCCAGGCGGCGCAGGTCCCCAAAGGGGAGGGGGGCGGAGCAGGGGCTGTCCAGCCCCTGGGCCAGGGGGTGGTCCCGGTGGCTGATGAGGAGGATGCGCTCGTGCATCACCAGCTCATAACTCAGGTTGGTCAGGTCGCTGGGGATGTGCATGAGACAGAAGTCGGTGACGCTGCTGGCCGCCAGGTCGCCCAGCTGGGGGACCGGGGCCTCGTGGAGGACCACCTGGACGTCCGGGTCCCTCCGCACAAAGGTGGGGAGGATATCCGGCAGAAGGGTGGAGCCCCGCCAGGTGGACACCCCTATGCGCAGCTGCTGCCGCTTTTGAGTCTGGAGGGACCGCAGGTCGCTCTCCAGCTGCCGGTCCAGATAGCCCTGGCGCTCCAGATAGGCATGGAACAGCTCTCCCGCCGCAGTGAGCTGGAGGGGAGTGTGGGAACGGTCCAGCAGGGTCACCCCCAGGTTGGCCTCCAGCTTGGCCAGATACTGGCTGAGGTAGGGCTGGGAGAGATAGAGGCGGTCAGCGGCCCTGGAGATGCTGTGCTCCTTCACAATGGTGAGAAAATATTCCGGATTTTTGACAAACATGGGGACCTCCAAAGCGGCGGGATCTGGATCGACGCCTTTCTTTTCCGCCATTGTACCATGAAACGGCCGCTTTATCAACAAACACCGGCAGAAGAATCGGTGGACAGCGGTGTGCTTGCCAGAGGCGGCCAGGTGTGGTACACTGCTTAAAACAGGAGGCCCGGCAGTGTGTGGGCCAACTTGGATGAGAGAGGAGCGGCTTGAAATGAAGAAAACGATGCAGGCTGTGGTCTATCGGGAGAAGGGGCGCTTTACACTGGAGGAGCGTCCGGTCCCGGAGCTCCTGGACCCAAGAGACGCGGTGGTGCGGGTGACGCTGGCTTCCATCTGTTCCAGCGACCTGCATATCAAGGGCGGCTTCGTGCCCCGGGCCAAGCCTGGGATCGTCGTGGGGCACGAGATGGTGGGCGTTGTGGAGCAGGTGGGCGAGCAGGTGACCCGGGTGGCCCCCGGCGACCGGGTGGCCGTCAATGTGGAGACCTTCTGCGGGACGTGCTTCTTCTGCCAGCGGGGGGCGGTCAACAACTGCACCGATCCCGCCGGAGGCTGGGCGCTGGGCTGCCGCATTGATGGGGGACAGGCGGAGTATGTCCGGGTGCCCTATGCGGACAATGGGTTGACCCGGATCCCGGACGGCGTATCCGACCGCCAGGCCCTGTTTACCGGCGACATCCTTTCCACCGGCTTCTGGGCGGCCCAGCTGGGCGAGATCCGTGAGGGGGACACGGTGGCTGTCCTGGGCGCAGGGCCCACCGGTCTGTGTGCCATGATGTGTGCCCGCCTGTACCGGCCCGCCTGCATCGTGGCGGTGGAGCCCAATCCGGCCCGGCGCGCGCTGGCCCTGTCCCGTGGGTGGGCGGACCTGGCCCTGGAGCCGGGGGAGCAGGCCCTGGAGCGGATCCGCGCGCTGACTGGAGGACGCGGCGCGGACGTGGTCATCGAGGCCGCAGGCGGCCCGGATACCTTCCAAACAGCGTGGCAGGCGGCACGGCCCAGCGGGATCGTGGTGGTGGCCGCCATGTACGAGGAAAATCAGATCCTGCCCCTGCCTGAGATGTACGGCAAGAATCTGACCTTTAAGACCGGCGGTGTGGACGCCTGCCGCTGTGGGGAGATCCTGGGTCTGATCGCAGACGGACAGCTGGACACAGAGCCATTGATCACCCACACCTACCCGCTGTCGGACGTGATGGAGGCCTACCGGATGTTCGAGGCCAGGGAGGACGGTGTGCTCAAGGTGGCGGTGCGGCCCTGAGCCGCCCGCCGGACCGCAGATACGAGAAAATCCCCTGTGCCGCAGCACAGGGGATTTCATCTTGCCATATACCGATCACACAGCGCGGGTGACCTTACCGGAACGGAGGCATCTGGTGCAGACGTATACGTGGGTGGGAGCACCCTTCACGATCGCCTTCACGCGCTTCACGTTGGGCTTCCAGGTACGGTTGGAACGGCGGTGGGAGTGGGAGACCTGGATGCCGAAGGTGACGCCCTTGTCGCAGAATTCGCATTTGGCCATGTTGCTTACCTCCTCGCTATGAGAGTTCGCTTTCGATGAAGCATCGTCTGACATCATAGCAGATATTTCGGAAAAAAGCAAGGAGTTTTTGAAAAATAACAAAAATTTTTTCTGATGGACTGATTTCGGGCCGGCGGGGGCGGAGGAAAGAAGAATTTGGGGCCGCCGCCGCTTGCGAAATGGAGGGGGATGGGATATACTGAACACAGTCTCGTTACTTCTATTGATGAATGGAGGAGCGCCAATGTCAGATCACAGCAACAGCGTGAAGCTGGGGGAGATCATTCAGGAGTTCGGCCTGGAGATCCTGCATCCCGGGGCCAATTACGCATCCATTCCCCTGACCACTCTGGACGTGAACCGTCCGGGCCTGCCTCTGACCGGCTTTTTTGAACATTTTGATCCCCGCCGCCTGGTCGTCATCGGGCTGGCGGAGACCACCTTTCTGGAGCAGATGGACGCGGACCTGCGGCGGGAGCGCTTTGACCAGATGCTGGAGTATTCGGTCCCAGCGCTGATCCTGACCCGAGGCCTGGAGCCCTGCCCGGAGTGCATGGAGATGGCGGAGAAGCACGACCGGACGGTGCTGCGCACCCAGGCCCATACCTCCGCCTTTATGAGCGCCCTCATCGGCAGCCTCTACAACTATTTGGCGCCACAGATCACCCGTTCCGGTGTGATGATGGAGATCTACGGCGAGGGCGTTCTGTTCCAGGGGGAGTCCGGTGTGGGCAAAAGCGAGGTGGCCATCGAACTGATCCAGCGGGGCCACCGCATCATCGCCGACGACGCGGTGGAGATCAAGCAGACCAACCACGGTACGCTGGTGGCCACCGCCCCGGAGCTGATCCGCCACTACATGGAGCTGCGGGGCATCGGCGTGGTGGATGTGCGCCAGCTGTTCGGTATGAGCGCCATCAAGATCTCTCAGGAGATCGACATGGTCATCAATCTGGAGCCCTGGGATGACCACGCGGTCTATGACCGGCTGGGCCTGGAGGGCGCGGTGACGGAGATCCTGGGGGTGTCGGTCCCCTCCATCACCATCCCGGTGAAGCCGGGCCGGAACCTGGCCAGTATCGTGGAGGTGGCCGCCATCAACAACCGGAACCGGAAGATGGGCCACAACGCGGCCCTGGAGCTGACCCGCCGGATGGACGAGCACTTCAAAAAGCTGTCAGAAGAGGAGGACGGGGCGGATGTATATCGGACTTGACGTAGGCGGCACCAATCTGGTGGCCGGTCTTGTGGACCGGGAGGGGAAGATCCTCCACAAGGCCGTCTGCCCTGTGGACCGGAGCTGGACCGCGGAGGAGCTGTCCGCCCGCCTGGCCCGTCTGGCCCGGCAGGCGGCGGAGGAGGGCGGATGCCCGGTCTCGCAGCTTCAGGCGGCGGGGGCGGGGCTGCCCGGCCTGGTGGACAACCGGGAGGGCGTGGTGGTCAAAACGCCCAATATGCCCTTTCGGAACACCCCGCTCCGGGCTCTGTTCCAGCGGGAGCTGGAACTGCCCCTCTATCTGGGCAACGACGCTGACTGCGCGGCCATCGGAGAGTACTGGGCCGGCTCGGCCCGGGGCTGTGACCCGGCGGTGGTGGTCACCCTGGGGACCGGGATCGGCAGCGGCATGGTCCGGGGCGGCAAGCTGTACACTGGCTTCGGCGGCGCGGGCCTGGAGGCGGGACACATTGTGATCCACCCCGGCGGACAGCTCTGCGGCTGCGGGAACCGGGGCTGCTGGGAGCAGTACGGCTCCGCCACCGCTCTGATCCGCATGGCCCGGGAGGAGATGGAGCAGAGCCCGGACAGCGCCCTGTGGCAGCTGTGCGGGGGAGAGAAGGCGCGCGTGGATGGCCGCATCGTGTTTCAGGCGGCCCGCCAGGGGGACGCCGCGGCCCGCCGTGCGCTGGAACGCTATCTGGACGGCCTCTCCGTGGGCCTGATCAATTTGGCCAATATACTGTTTCCAGAGGTGATCTGCCTTGGAGGTGGGATCAGCGCCGCGGACGACGATCTGCTGCTGGATCCCCTGCGGGAGCGATTCCATCAGGGCTGCTTCAACAAAGACAATCCGCCTCAGCTGGTGAAGGCCAGTCTGGGCAACGACGCCGGCGTGGTGGGGGCCGCCCTGCTGTGCGACATGGTATGACGGGCCCTTCCCGTGCGCCCAGTAAAACCGGCCGCCCATGAGGCGGCCGGTTTTAGCGGACATTTTCTGTTTCCCCTATTCTATTTTTTTCTGGAATTTGCTATAATAACATGATACCTGGAATTTGACCTGAGGATCAGGAGGAAATATGGATCGATTTGAAGCATTGGCCGCCCTGCTGGCCCAGCGGTGCGGTACACTGGAAGTGCGGAATGAGGAGCCCATGTCCCGGCATACCACCTTCCGGATCGGCGGCCCGGCCGCTCTGATGGCACTGCCCCGGACGGCGGGGGAGGCAAAGGCGGCGGTGAGGGCGGCCCGGGAGCTGGACATCCGGCCCTTCTTTCTGGGCAACGGTTCTAATCTGCTGGTGCCGGACGAGGGGTACCGGGGCTTTGTGGTGAAGCTGTGCGGCCTGGATCAGACCCGGGAAGTGAACCGCCGCCTGTGGGCGGAGAGCGGTATCTCCCTGGCCCGCCTGGCCAATGCGGCCCTGGGCCGGGGGCTGGCCGGGCTGGAGTTTGCCCACGGGATCCCGGGCACCCTGGGGGGCGGCGTGATGATGAACGCCGGCGCCTATGGAGGCGAGCTGTCCCAGACAGTCACCGCCGTGACCTATCTGGACGGAGAGGGGGAGGAGCATACCCTCCCCGCCGCCGGGTGTGAGTTCGGCTACCGCAGCAGCATCTTTGCCCGGTATCCCGACTGGCTCATTCTGAAGGCGGAGTTCTCTCTGCCCCAGGGGGACCCGGAGGAGATCCGGGGAAAGATCCAGGAGCTGGCCCGCCGCCGCGGCGAGAAGCAGCCGTTGGAATATCCCAGCGCGGGCTCCATGTTCAAGCGCCCGGAGGGACACTTTGCCGCCGCCCTCATCGACCAGTGCGGCCTGAAGGGACTGACCGTGGGCGGGGCCCAGGTGTCGGAGAAGCACGCGGGCTTTGTCATCAACCGGGGCGGGGCCACCTGCGCCGATGTGCTGGCCCTGGTGGACCAGGTGCGGGAGCGGGTCCTGCGGGAGACCGGCGTGACCCTGGAGCGGGAAGTGCGGCTTCTGGGGTGAGTTCTGCGGTGTGCAGAACAAGAGAGAGAAAAGCCGTCCGGCGCACCGCGGGCGGCAGACGAGGTGGTTCCAATGGAATTTGTCATCATATCCGGCCTGTCCGGCGCGGGAAAGAGCCGCGCCGCCTCCATCATGGAGGACATGGGCTTTTTCTGTGTGGATAACCTGCCCGCCCCCTTGATCCCTAAGTTTGCCGAGCTGGGGATGGCGGGAAACGGCGAGTATGACCGGGTGGTGCTGGTCACCGACATCCGGGGCGGCACCAGGTTCGACAGCCTGTTCCAGGCTCTGGACGGGCTGCGGGCCATGCAGTGCGCGTACAGCATCCTGTTTATGGAGGCTACGGATGAGGTCATCATCCAGCGGTATAAGGAGACCCGGCGCAGTCATCCTCTGGCGGATGAGTGCGACTCGCTGGAGGAGGCCATCGCCCTGGAGCGGCGGATGCTGTCCCCGCTGCGGGAGCGGGCGGCCCACATCATCGACACCTCCGGTCTCACCGCCCGGGGCTGCGGGCGAAGCTGCTGCAGCTGTTTGCCCGGGGGCCGGCGGAGCGGTCCATGGAGGTGCGGGTGACCTCCTTCGGCTTCAAGCACGGCATCCCGATGGAGGCTGACCTGGTCTTTGATGTGCGCTTTCTGCCAAACCCCTACTATGTGGCGGAGCTGCGGCCCCGCACCGGACTGGATGACGGGGTGCGGGACTATGCCCTGTCCGCCCCTCAGAGCCAGGAGTTTCTCCGCCGCCTGATGGACTTTGTCGCCTATCTGCTGCCGCGGTATGTGGAGGAGGGCAAGACCTCGCTGACCATCGCGGTGGGCTGCACCGGGGGGCGTCACCGCTCGGTGGCGGTGGCCCACGCCTTGGCGGAGGCCGTCCGGCAGGAGGGCTATCCCGTGGGGGAGGTCCACCGGGACCTGGGCCGGATCTGACCGGCAAGAGGAGGAAAATGCCATGCTGGAACCCATTCCCAACAGCCAGCAGTGGGAGCGCGGGCCGCGCATCGTCGCCATCGGCGGCGGCACCGGCCTGTCCACCATGCTGCGGGGGCTGAAAAACTATACCCGGAACCTCACCGCGGTGGTGACGGTGGCGGATGACGGAGGCGGCTCCGGGATGCTCCGCCGGGACATGGGGATGCCCCCTCCGGGGGACATCCGCCACTGCATGGAGTCTCTGGCCAATGTGGAGCCTATCATGCAGCGGCTGCTCACCTACCGGTTCACTGAGGGGGCGCTGGCTGGGCAGTCCTTCGGCAACCTGATCCTGGCCGCCCTGAACGGGGTGACCGGCTCCTTTGAGGAGGCGGTCTCTCAAATGAGCCAGGTGCTGGCCATCACCGGCCAGGTGATCCCGGTGACCAGCGCCGATGTACAGCTGGAGGCTGTCTTTGAGAACGGCACCCGGGTGGTGGGGGAGTCCAAGATCTATGACTTCAAAAAGCAGCAGGACTGCCGGATCCACCATGTGGCTCTGATCCCGGAGCGGCCCAGGGCCCTGCCCTCCGCGCTGGAGGCCATCCGGGAGGCGGACCTGATCCTGCTGGGTCCGGGGAGCCTCTATACCAGCGTGATCCCCAATCTGCTGGTGGAGGGGGTGCCAGAGGCCATCGCCCAGTCGGATGCCCTGAAGATCTATGTATGCAACATTATGACCCAGGACGGAGAGACGGAGGGCTACACCGCCGGCGACCACCTGGAGGCGCTGATGAACCACGGGGCTCCCGGCTTGGTGGACCTGTGCCTGGCCAATTCGGCCCCGGTCCAGGCGGGACTGGTGGAGCGGTACCGGGCGGAGGACGCCGTGCCCCTGGCGGTGGACCGGGAGCGGGTCGCCGCCATGGGCCTGGAGCTGGTGGAGCGGCCGGTGGCCTCGGAGGGAGGCAACTTTGCCCGGCATGACCCGGACAAGCTGGCGGCGGCGGTGCTGGAGATCTACCGCCAGCGGGCGGTGCGGATCTTCCAGGGGAAGGAGCGCTATATCATTGAGGAGTGAGGGCATGACCTTTGGCGGAGAGGTAAAAAATGAGCTGTGCCGGGCGGGGCTGAGCCGGAAATGCTGTGCCCAGGCGGAGGCATACGGGGTGCTGCTGTACTGCAATACCTTCTGCGGCAGTGAGATACGCATCGTTACAGAGCACGAGGCCTTTGCCCAGCGGCTGCCCGCCCTGTTCCGAAAGGCGTTCCGCCTGTCCTTTGACCGGCTTCCGGAGGGGGAGGGCAAGCGGGTGTTTTCCATCCAGGCGCCGGACAAGCTGCGGCTCATCCACCAGACCTATGGGGTGGACCCGGAGGCCCTGGCGCTGCATATCAACTTCGCGGCCCTGGAGGAGCCCTGCTGCCGCGCGGCCTTCTTCCGGGGCGCGTTCCTGTCCGGCGGCTCGGTGACCGATCCCCGGAAGGGCTACCACCTGGAGCTGGCCACCTCCCACCGCAGCGTCAGCCGGGAGATGCTGGCCCTGCTGCGGGAGGAGGAGTTCGCCCCCAAGGACGCCGACCGGAAGGGAAACTCCGTGATCTATTTCAAGCAGAGCGAGTACATCGAGGACTTTCTTACCGCCATCGGCGCGCCGGTGGCCGCCATGGACGTGATGACAGCCAAGCTGGAGAAGGACCTGCGGGGGAGCGTGAACCGCCGGGTGAACTGCGACGCCGCCAATCTGGACAAGGTGGTGGAGGCCGCCCAGGGACAGCTGGAGGCCATCCGGCGGCTGGAGCGCTCCGGCAGGCTGGAGACCCTCCCGGACAAGCTTCAGGAGGCAGCCCGGCTCCGGGCGGCCCACCCGGAGGACACCTTGGCCCAGCTGGCGGAGCAGTGCAGTCCCCCGGTGACAAAATCTGCCCTGAACCACCGGCTGCGGAAGCTGGTGGAGTTGGGCGGTCAGGTGGAGGATATATAAAGGGAAGATGCTTCACATCCTTTGCTATTCAGCGGCGATACTGGTCAATCTGGTGTGGCTGCTTCTGGGCGGCCAGTTGGATATGCTCCTCCAGGCGGCGGTCCCGGCGGGCACCGTGCTTTTAGCGGGGATAGGGGTGGCCCTGCGGCTCCGGTCCCTGCCCCAGGGAGCGAGGGGCCGGTATCTGCGGGGGGCGCTTTGGGCCCTGTTCCTCTATTATCTGGCCATTCTGTCCGTCCTCCTGTTCTTCGGAGGGCTGTTCCAGCTGGACCGCGTGTGGGGCGGAAGCGTCAATCTGGAGCCCTTCCACACCATCCGCAGCTATGTGCGGTTTTACCGCAACACCGGCAGTCCGGTGAGCATCATGAATCTGCTGGGCAACGTGGTCATCATGGTCCCCCTGGGGATGCTACTGCCTGTCCTGTTCCGGACCATGCGGCATTTCTGGACCTGCCTGCCCCTGTGCGCCCTGACTGCGGTGGGGGTGGAGTGGCTCCAGTGGGTCACCGCCACCGGGGCCGCCGATGTGGACGACTCCATTTTGAATTTCCTGGGGGCCGCCCTGGGGTATCTTCTGGTACGGCTGTGCCAGCTGGCGGCCGGATGGCGGAAAAACAGTTAAATTTCAAGTGATAAACAGGAATATACCTTTACAGAGACAGGCGGCGTCCGCCGCTGCGCGGGAAGGAGAACTGCACCATGTCCTTTGTCCATCTACATCTGCATACGGAATTTTCCTTCTGGACGGAGCCTGCCGGATCAAAAGCTGGTGGAGCGGGTGAAGGAGCTGGGGCAGGACGCGGTAGCCATCACCGATCACGGCGTCATGGGGGCGATCGACTTTACAGGCCTGCCGGGAGGCGGGATCAAGCCCATCATCGGCTGCGAGGTCTATGTGGCCCCGGGGCCGCTTCAGAAGGTCCACGAGTTTGACGCCGCCTTCTCCCACCTGGTGCTCCTGTGCCGGAACGAAGAGGGCTACCGCAATCTGTCCCATGGTCTCCCAGGCGTTTCTGGAGGGCTTTTACATTAAGCCGCGCATCGACCTGGACCTGCTGCGGGAGCACTGCGGCGGACTGATCGCCTGCTCCGCCTGCCTGGGGGGAGAGGTCCCCAAGCTGCTGATGGCGGGGGACTATGAGAAGGCAAAGGAGGCCGCCCTGGAGATGCGGGAGCTGTTTGGGGAGGACGGCTACTATCTGGAGCTCCAGGACCACGGCATCCCGGTCCAGCGGCAGGTGAACGGGGGGCTGCTGCGCCTCCATGAGGAGACGGGCATCCCCCTGATCGCCACCAACGATGCCCACTACCTCCGGCGGGAGGACGCAGAGATGCAGGACATCCTCATGTGCATCCAGATGGGCAAGACCTTGGACGATCCCGGGCGGATGAAGTTTGAGACCCAGGAGTTCTATGTCAAGAGCGAGGCGGAGATGGCGGGGCTCTTCCCCAATGCTCCTGAGGCGCTGGAGAACACCGTCCGCATCGCGGAGCTGTGCAATGTGGAGTTCGAGTTCGGCAAATACCACCTGCCCCATTTCCAGCTGCCGGAGGGCTATGACGACGGGGAGGCCTACTTCCGGGACCTGTGCTGGAGGGGCTTTGCCCGGCGGTATCCGGGGCAGCCGGAGCAGTACCGGAAGCAGCTGGAATATGAGATGGGCATGATCAAGAAGATGGGCTTTGTGGACTACTTCCTCATTGTGTCTGACTTCATCGCGTACGCGAAGGGAAACGGGATCCCGGTGGGGCCGGGGCGCGGTTCGGCGGCGGGTTCCATGGTGTCCTACTGTTTGAACATCACCGACCTGGATCCCATGAAATATGGCCTGTACTTCGAGCGCTTCCTCAATCCGGACCGCGTTTCCATGCCTGATATTGACATCGACTTCTGCATCCGCAGGCGGCAGGAGGTCATCGACTATGTCAACAGAAAATACGGCAGCGACCATGTGGCCCAGATCGTCACCTTCGGCACCATGGCGGCCCGCGGGGCGGTGCGGGACGTAGGGCGGGTGCTGAATATGCCCTATGCCGATGTGGACGCCATCGCCAAGCAGATCCCCAGCGGGCCGGGGGCCCTCCATATCACCCTGGAGGACGCCCTGAAGCTGTCCAAGCAGCTGAAGGATTCCTATGACGGGGATCCCCAGGTGCGCAAGCTGATCGACACCGCCCGGGCCATCGAGGGGATGCCCCGGAACACCTCCACCCACGCCGCTGGCGTGGTCATCACCAACCGGCCGGTGGTGGACTATGTGCCCCTGGCGACCAATGACGGCCTGCCGGTCACTCAATACATTATGACCACGCTGGAGGAACTGGGCCTGCTGAAAATGGACTTCCTGGGCCTGCGGAACCTGACCATCCTGGACGACGCGGTGCGTATGGTGCGTGAAAAGGAGCCTGGCTTTACCCTTGCTGATATTCAGGAAAATGATCCCGCTGTCATGGCCATGCTGGGAGAAGGCAAGACCTCGGGCGTGTTCCAGATGGAGTCCGCCGGCATGACCGGCGTGTGTGTGGGTCTGAAGCCCCAGACCATCGAGGACATCACCGCCATCATCGCCCTGTACCGCCCCGGCCCCATGGACTCCATCCCCCGGTTCATCGCCTGCAAGCAGAACCCGGGAAAGATCACCTATAAGCACCCGGCCCTCAAGCCCATCCTGTCCAACACCTATGGGTGCATCGTCTATCAGGAGCAGGTGCTCCAGATCTTCCAGCAGCTGGCGGGCTACTCCCTGGGACAGGCCGACATGGTCCGCCGGGCCATGAGCAAGAAAAAGCGCAAGGAGATCGAGCGGGAGCGGCAGTTTTCATCTATGGGGACCCGTCCCGGGGGATCGCGGGCTGTATCACCAACGGCATCCCGGAGGACGCCGCCAAGGCCATCTATGAGGAGATCGACGCCTTCGCCGAGTACGCCTTCAACAAGGCCCACGCCGTGTGCTATGCCGTGGTGGCCTATCAGACGGCCTGGTTCAAATACCACCACCCCAAGGAGTATATGGCCGCTCTGCTCACCTCCGTGCTGGACTCCAGCGAGAAGGTGGCGGAGTACATCGCCGAATGCAGGGAGTGCGGCATCGAGCTGCTGCCGCCGGACGTGAACGAGTCCCAGGCGGACTTTACCGTCTCAGATGGGGATCCGCTTCGGCCTGGTGGCCCTGAAAGGGGTGGGCCGGAACGTGATCAACGGCCTGCTGGAGGAACGGAGCAAGGACGGACCCTTTACAGACTTTATGGACTTCTGCGACCGGATGTTCGACCGGGACCTGAACCGGCGGGTGCTGGAGAGCCTGATCAAGTCCGGCTCCTTCGACCGGATGGGCTGCCGGCGCTCCCAGCTGATGGAGGTCTTTGGGCAGGTGCTGGACGGCATCGCCGCCAGTCGGAAGCGAAATTTGGAGGGTCAGCTGGACCTGTTCGGAATGGGGGGAGGAGAGGAGCAGGCTGCCCTGCCCGCCCTCCATCTGCCGGACATTCCGGAGTACAGCCCCCAGGAGCGGATGACGATGGAGAAGGAGGTCACCGGCCTGTATCTGTCCGGCCACCCCATGGACGCATACCGGGAGGCGGCCCGGGCGGTGGGAGCGGTGACCATCGGATCCATTCTGAGCGATTTCAGCCGGGAGGACGGCCCTGCCCGCTATCGGGACGGAGAGCAGGTCACCGTGGCCGGGGTGATCGCTACCTACAAGACCCGTACCACCCGGAACAACACCCTCATGGCCTATGTGGATCTGGAGGACGACACCGCCTCCATGGAGCTGCTGTGCTTCTCCCGGGTGCTCAATGAGAGCGGGGGGTACATCCGGGAGAACAGCGCCATCCTGGTCACCGGAAAGATCTCCGTGCGGGACGAGAAGGAGCCGCAGCTCATGGTGGACGCCATCCGCCCCCTGGGGGACCTGGATGGAAAGGTCCAGACGGATGGCCAGCGGCTGTACCTCCGCCTGCCCTGCCGGGAGGATCCGCGGCTGCGGAAGGTGAAGCTGGCCCTGTCCTTCTTCCCGGGGGAGAGCCAGGCGGTGCTCTATTTCGAGGACTGCAAAAAGCGGGTGGGCACCCGGTGCCAGATCCATCCCGCCCTGGTGGAGGACCTGAAGGAACGGCTGGGCGCGGAGAATGTGGTGGTAAAATAGTGTGCGCCATAACAAAAATGCTGTGCCGGGGCACAGCATTTTTGTTTCAAGTGGGTGGTGTCCAGACAGGGGATATGATATAATCGAGGCGTCGGGTAAAGAAATGGAGGAGATACCATGAGATGTATTGACCTGACACACCTGATTTCCCGGGAAATGCCGGTCTACCCCGGCACAGAGCCCCCCAGGCTCCAGGCGGCCAACACCTATGAGCGGGATGGTTTTCAAGAGACCCTGCTGACCATGTACTCCCACACCGGGACCCACATGGATCCCCCGGCCCATCTGTTTGCGGGGCGGACCACGCTGGACCAGTTTCCAGTGGAGCAGTTCATCGGCCGGGCGCTGGTGATCCACTGCCCGGAACTGAAGGAGGGGGAGGCGATCCCCTTCTCCGCGGTGGAGCGGGTGCGCCCCCTGGCTGACCGGGCGGAATTTCTGCTGTTTCACACCGGATGGGGCAGATATTGGGGGACAGAGCGCTATTTTGGCGGCTATCCCTGTATCGACCAGGGCATTGTGGATTACCTGCTCCAGAGCGGGAAAAAGGGCGTGGGCTTGGATACCATCGGGGTGGACCCCATTGCTGACGCCTACCTGAGTATCCACCGGCGTCTGTTCCAGGATCACGACCTGGTGGTCATGGAGAATCTGGCCAATCTGGACCAGATCGGAGATGGGCTGTTCACGCTGTTTGCCCTGCCCCTGCGGTATCAGGATGCGGACGGCTCCCCCATTCGGGCGGTGGCGGTCCTGGACGGGGAGGAATGAGCATGGCACTGAACTATTATATCAATCAAAAGGGAGAGATCCCGAACACGGCCCTCTCCCTGACCGACGGCGGGGCGCTGGAGCGGGCCAGCCGTTTTCATAAGACGATTCCAGGTTATGCGCCGACGCCCCTGGTTTCTCTGGACCATCTGGCCCAAAAGCTGGGCGTGGCGCAGGTGCTGGTGAAGGACGAGTCCAGGCGGTTCGGTCTGAACGCCTTCAAGGCCCTGGGCGGCAGCTATGCCATGGCCCGCTGCCTGGGACAGCGGCTGGGCTGGCCGGAGGAGAAGATTACCTTTGAGGCGCTGATGAAGCCGGAGGTCCGGGAGAAGCTGGGAGAACTCACCTTTGTCACTGCTACGGACGGCAACCACGGAAGGGGCGTGGCCTGGGCGGCCCGGCAGCTGGGCCACAAATCGGTAGTCTATATGCCCAAGGGCAGCGCCCGGGAGCGGCTGGACAATATCCGGGCCCAGGGGGCCCAGGCGGAGATCACCGACCTGAACTATGACGACGCGGTGCGGCTGGCCAACCGGATGGGGAAGGAGCACGGCTGGATCCTGGTGCAGGATACCGCCTGGCCGGGCTACGAGGAGATCCCCGCCTGGATCATGGAGGGCTACACCACCATCGCCTGGGAACTGTTCCAGCAGCTGGAGGACCTGGGGGGCCGGATGCCCACCCACCTGTTCATCCAGGCCGGAGTGGGCAGCTTCGCGGGGGCCATACTGGGCAGCTTTGCCGCGCGCCTTGGGAAGGACTGCCCCATCACCTGCATCGTGGAGCCTGACCGGGCGGACTGCCTGTACCGGAGCGCCCGGGCGGCGGATGGGAAGATCCATCCGGTCACCGGGGAGATGAACAGCATGATGGCCGGGCTCTGCTGCGGCGAGCCGTGCACCATCAGCTGGGAGATCATCCGCCCCGGCGCGGCGGCCTTCCTGTCCTGCTCGGACGAGTACTCCGCCATGGGGATGCGCCTGCTGGGCCGGCCGGAGCCGGGGGACCCGGCAGTGGTGTCCGGCGAGTCGGGGGCGGTGGGCGTGGGTGTCCTGTCCGCCATCCTGCATGAGGAGAAGCTGGAGGACCTGCGGTGGTCCCTGGGGCTGAACGAGAGCTCCCGGGTGCTGTGCATCAGCACGGAGGGGGACACCGACCAGGCCAACTATCAAAAGATCGTGGGGGAGAGGGTCTGACGCCGCGCTAAGGGAGCGTTCCGGGGCTTCCGGCGGCGGGCAGAGTTCTGTCAAACAGGAAAAGAAGAAAAAAGCGCTGGATAAAACCGTAAATGGGGCGGTTTTGCCCAGCGCTTTCTGATCAAAATGGGACCTGGATGGGAAGACGGAGGGGGGTTATACACGTTTTTCCCCACGGAGCATGATGAGGAAGGCGGACAGCAGGGGGACGAGGGCGGCCAGGATGGTCCGGCCGGCAAACAGAGGGGTGAGCAGGCCGCTGAGCACCGCCCCGGCGATGAAGGAACCAATCAGTCCATAGTAGACCCGGACCTTCTCCAGTGCGGTCCCCTCCCGGTGGAAGAACCAGTGGAACAGATGCTCCGTCCCGCTGCGCAGATTGCCAGTACACATCGTGCTGGACGCAGCCGCAGCCCTGAAACTTTCGGAAGGACTCCACCTGAGGGCGCTGGTGAAGGAGATGATGATGTTGGCCAGGGGGTCCAGTGGGCCGCAGGGCAGGCAGGAGACCAGCAGGATGGCGCCGCACTCGGCCAGCAGAAGGGGCAGCCGCCAGTGGAGGCGGGTACTGTCCCCAAATCTGCGCCGGAGCAGCTCCGCCGCCAGAACCCCCAGGGCGAAGGCCAGAATGGGGAGCAGATAGTGCAGGGCTTGGTCCAGCTGCCCCTGGGCCAGGTTGATCCCCATCAGGACGATGTTGCCGGTCTCCGCGGTGGCAAAGACCTGGCCGCGGTTGAGATAGCTGTACCCGTCCAGCAGACCGCCGGCCAGAGCCAGCAGAAGGCCGACTGGAAGCGTTTCAGAGGGTTGGAGCTGTTTCATGGATGTGCCTCCTTCCGGAATCCCGCACAAAAGGATACCACAAGTTTTGGTATTGGGCAAGGAGAGAGGAGATTTTTTGAAAAAATCTTCCTGCTGTCTTGCTTTTTGGAGGAGAAAGGAGTAAACTGACGGCTGGCAGAGTAGGGTCACCTGTGCAGGTCCCTTTGTGGGACCTTCAGTGCCGGCGGGACGGGGAGTTGTCCGCCGGACGAACAGCGCCCTCCCAGTGGGGAGGGGGCGGCAGTGGGTGGACCGCATCCCGCTGCCGCACGGCAGGGTGAAAATTTGATGCTCCTCCTTCTGTGCGGCATACCCAAACACGGGCTGCCGCAGCATAGAAGGAGGTTTTTTGCTGATGAAACACAACCATCTTCCCCTGAACCTGTACCGGACGCCCTTTACCCCCGCCTACTGGCGGGAGGCCAGGGTGGCCATGTCCAGCCTGAAGCTGCTGGTCTTTGCCGCCCTGATGGTGGCGGTGACCCGGGCCCTCTCCCTGGTCCCCGGGATCCCCATCGCCCACACCAAGCTCACCTGGGGCTTCCTCTCCCGGTCGCTGTGCGCCCTGGTGTGCGGCCCGGTGATGGGGCTGGTCTTTGGCTTTGTGGAGGACATCCTGGGCTTCATCCTCCACCCCACCGGGGATTTTTTTCCGGGGTACACTCTGTCCACTATGGCCGGAGTGCTGGTCTATGCCCTGTGCTTTTTCCGCCGCCGGATCACGGTGGTCCGTCTGGTGGCTGCCAACCTATTGGTCAACCTGCTGGTGAACGCGGCCATGGGCTCGGTCTGGAGCACTATGGTGCGGGGCGGGGTCTACTGGGGGTGGTTCGTCCCCAGCCTGGCCAAAAATCTGGTGACGGTCCTGCCCAAGGCGGTGGTGCTGTACTTCCTGTTCCAGGCGTTGCTCCCCATCCTTCAGCGGATGAATCTGATCCCCTGCCAGGTGGACGGAGTGATCCGTCTGATTTGAAATACCGGTGATCATACTGCCGCGTGTCGGGCCCTGTACGGGTCCGATGCGAGGCGGTATTTTTTGTCCATTTCAGGGGGAAATGTCGCAATCGGGAAAAATGTATGTTATAATCCTGTAAAAAAGGGGTACAGTCGGACCGGAAGGCCCTGCCTGTACGGGAGGGAGCGGGATGATGTTAGACAGGCTGCGTGTATCCGGGCGGCGGGAGACCCCCATGCCGGCGGAGGGGAGCGCATGGGGGACCATGCTGTTTTTTCCGGGCGTGTTCCTGTGGCTGGAACTGGTGCTGCGCCTGGCGGCAGGGCACAGCCTGCGGTATCTCCCCATCTCCGCGGCCTTTGCCCTGGCGGCGGGGCTGGTGTGCGGCGCGGGACTGGAGCTGATCCCCGGGAAGTGGCGGCGGAGGATCGGCTGTGTGCTGGCCGGCCTGCTGGGGCTGATCTATGGCGGGGAGCTGGTTTGCAAAACGGTGATGCAGTCTTTCTATCCCCTGTTCAGCATGGCGGACACGGCAGTGAACAACGACCTGATGGACTACTGGGGGGCGACTTGGCGTGGGATCTGGCAGAGTCTGCCCATCCTGGTCCTGATGCTCCTTCCGGCGGTCCTGGCGGCGGTCTTCCGCCTGCGGCTGTTCCCCGATGGGGAGCGGGCGGCCCGCCGGGCGGCGGGACTGCTGTGCGGCGCGGCGGCGGTCCATCTGCTGGGGGTGGGGGCCCTGTACCTGCCCTGGCAGGGGGATCTGACGCCCAAGCTGCTGTATCACTCGGATGTGAATATTGAGGATCAGGTGGAGCAGCTGGGCCTGTGGACCATGCTCTGCCTGGATGTGCAGCACGCCGTGCTCCCGGCCCGCAACGACCTGGGGGAGGACTTCTCCGGCCTGAACGGCCCGGAGCCTCCGCTTTCGGAGAGCGGGGGACCGGACCCTCAGCTGGAGGAGCCGGACCGGTCCCCCAATGTGATGGAGGTGGATCTGGAGGCTCTGGCGGCGGGGACGGAGAACGAGGATGCGGCCTGGCTGGCCCGGTACTTTTCCAGTGTGGTGCCTACGAAGAAAAATGAATATACCGGACGATTTCAGGGGTACAACGTCATCCAGCTGAGCATCGAGGGGTTCTCCGGCTATGCCATCGACCCGGAGCTCACCCCCACGCTGTACCGGCTGACCCACGAGGGCTTTGTGTTCCCCAATTTCTATACGCCCCTGCACTATACCAGCACCTCTGGCGGGGAGTGTCAAAACCTGCTGGGACTGTACCCAAAGGCGGGCAACCCCATCACCATGAAGGAGACCGGGGTGCGGCACACCGACGGCCGCTTCAGCCTGGCCCGCCAGCTGGGGGCGCTGGGGTATACGGTGCTGGGCTACCACGGGAATGAGGATATGTACGGGCGGTACGCCTCCCACACCAACCTGGGCTACACCTGGAAGCAGTACCAGACGGGGCTGGAGCTGGAGATGACAGCGGACGGGAGCACCTATGCCTGGCCCCAGTCCGATGTCTATGTGGCCAAGACCAGCATGGAGGACTATCTCTCTTTGGACAGCCCCTTCCATGTGTACTACATGACCATCAGCGGACACATGCCCTACAACTTCAACCGGGTGGCGTCGAAGTACCGGGATCTGGTGGAGCCCCTGCCGTACAGTGAGACTACAAAGGCATATCTGGCCACCGCCATCGAGGCGGACCGGATGCTCCAGACTCTGCTGGACGGACTGGAGCAGGCGGGCGAGCTGGACAATACCCTGATCGTGGCCTGTGCCGACCACATCCCCTATTTCAATGTGGACACGCTGGAGGAGCTGTCCGGGCAGAGCTTTGGCAGTTCAGAGGATATGGAGCGGCTGGATGAGAGGAGCATCAACTTCGACGTCTACCGCAGCGCCCTGGTCCTGTGGGCCGCCGGGATGGAGGAGCCGGTGGTGGTGGACAAGCCCTGCGGACAGGTGGACATCCTGCCCACCGTCTCCAACCTGCTGGGCTTGGAATATGACTCCCGGATGCTGGCCGGGTCGGATCTGCTGTCCGACGCGCCGGGGCTGGTGATCTTCAGCTCCCGGAGCTGGCTGACAGACCGGGGATTTTATGACCGCTACACCCAGACCTTCACCCCGGCGGAGGGGGAAACTATGACGCCGGAGGAGCAGGCGGCCTATGTGGACGCCATGAAGCGGACCGTTCAGTACAAGCTGGGCTGTACAGAGAAGATCCTGAACAGCGATTTTTACCGCCTGGCCTTTGGAGGTTGAGCGGATAGCGGGGAAAACAGTTGCTTTTTTTCCTGCGCTCCAGTATAATGGGGCCAACCCGGAATCAAAGTAAGAAACGCTGTCTCGTATGAAAGGAGCGTACCCACATGAGTTTTGACCCCTATGAGTTTGACCGAAGCTATGGTTCCTCCGCCCAAGGTCTGAGCGAGGGAGAGTACACCGCCCGTACCTTCCTCTGGATGGTCCTGGGGCTGATGGTGACCTTCGGAGTGGCGGTGCTGTGCTGGCTCACCAACGCCACGATCTATGCCCTGATCCTGATCCCCGCGGTCCAAGTGATCGTCCTGATCGCCACCCTGATCCTGTCCTTTGTGATGGTCAGGAGAATCGAGCGGATGAGCGTGGCCGCTGCCCGGACTATGTTCCTGATTTTTTCAGCCCTGTTCGGCTTCACCATGTCCATCTATCTGCTGATCTACGATCTGACCAGCCTGGTGTTCGCCTTCCTGGCCACCGCCCTCTATTTCGGGGTGCTGGCGGCCTATGGCCGCCTGACCGGGCGGGACCTCTCCGGAATCCGTCCGATCCTGTTTTCCGGTTTGCTCTTTCTGGTGATTTTTGGCGTGATCAGCCTGTTCATCCCTGCGCTGAGCCTCTTTGACAGTATATCCTGTCTCATCGGCATCGCAGTGTTCCTGGGCTATACCGCCTATGACACCCAGCGGATCCGGGCGTTTTACCACTACTACGCCGGCTACCCCGATATGCTGGAAAAGGCGTCCATCTTCGCCGCCCTCCAGCTCTATCTGGATTTCGTCAACCTGTTCCTGTACCTGCTCCGGTTCCTGGGCAGACGCCGGGATTGACCAAAGAAGAGCAGCAAGCGGCCCCCGGGCTCCGTCAAGGAGTCCGGGGGCCGCTTTTGTTCAGGGGGCCGTCTGCGCGCGCTCCCACTCCGCCAGACAGGACAGGGCCCTGGGGGCCAGCAGCAGAAGGGCGGCCAGATTGGGCAGGGCCATCAGCGCGTTGCACAGGTCCACCAGCTGCCACAGGGGCGAGACGTCTGCCACCGCCCCCAGGACGGTGCACAGAAGGAACACCGCCCGGTAGGCGGGGAGCAGGCGGTCCCCTTCGGTGAGAAAACGGAGGCTCTGCTGTCCGTAGCAGCTCCAGCCCAGAATGGAGGAGAAGGCGAAGAGAATCAGGCTGAGGGACACCGCCCAGGTCCCGGCGGGCCCCAGGACGGAGGAGAAAGCCCGGGCGGTGAGGGGGACGCCCATAGCGGCGTCTGGGACCACTCCTGTCTGAAGCTGTGCCAGGGCCGCCTCCGGGTCGTAGGCTCCGCTGACCAGGATGACCAGGGCGGTGACGGTGCACACCACCAGGGTAGAGCAGAACACCTCGAAGATCCCCCACATCCCCTGGCGGGCGGGGTGGTCCACCTGTGCAGCTCCGTGGGCCATGGCGGAGGTGCCCAGCCCAGCCTCGTTGGTGAATACCCCGCGGGCCACCCCGTGGCGCAGGGCGGTGAGCAGGGTATAGCCCGCGCCGCCGCCCAGGGCGGCGGAAGGGGAGAGGGCGCTGGAGAAAATCAGGGCCAGGGCGCGGGGCAGCTGCTCCCGGCGGAGCAGCAGGACGGCCAGCCCGCTGCCCAGATAGAGCAGGGCCATGGCCGGGACCAGCCGCTGGGCCACCCGGGCCACGCGGCCCATGCCGCCGGTCAGGATAAGCCCGGCCAGCAGGGCGGTGCCAAGTCCCACCGCCAGCCGGTCCCAGCCCAGGGCGGCGTGGAGGGCGGAGGCGATGGAGCCGGACTGGATCAGGTTGCCCCCGGCCAGGGTGGCGGGGAGGCAGGCCAGGGCGAACCAGGCGGCCAGGACGGGGCAGTGGAGCCCATCCCGCAGATAGTACATGGGTCCGCCCTGCCACCCTCCGTCCGGGGAGGGGCAGTGGTAGCGGACGGCCAGCAGCTTCTCCACACAGCTGGTGGCCATGCCCAGCAGCGCGGAAACCCACATCCAGAATACCGCACCGGGGCCGCCCAGATAGATGGCCGCGGCCACCCCGGCGATGCTGCCGGTGCCGATGGTGGAGGCCAGGGCGGTGCTCAGGGCCTGGAGGGAGGAGATCCCCCGGACCGGGCGGTCCCGGGGACGGAACAGAGAGCCCAGGGTGGCGGACAGCCACAGCCGGACCCGGAACAGGGGGAAAAAGCCGCAGCCCAGGGACAGCAGCAGCCCGGTGAGGAGAAAGAACCCCAGCAGCCAGGGGTCCCACAGGGCGTCGGCCGCACGGGCGAGAAGGGACAAGCATATCACCTCCAAAGAAAGCCGGGCCCTGTCCGGAGGACAGGGCCCGGTGGTTCAGTGATATGCGGCGGGAGGGAAAATCAGAACGGCCCGGAGCCGGAAGCACTCAGACCCGGACGATGTAGTCCGGCTTCCGGGGCTTGGGGGTAGGGACGTCCCCCTCCGGATAGCCCAGGATACAGTTGCCCACGCCGCGAAGGGTGGCCGGAAGCCCCCAACGGGCCAGCAGCTCCTTGCCCTCCGGGCGGTCGAACAGCTCCAGCGCCCGGTTGATCCAGCAGGAGCCTACCCCCAGGGACCAGGCGGCGTTCATCAGATTGCCCATGACCAGCGCGCCGTCCCGCATCCAGTTGTAATTCTCGCCGTCAGCCAAGACCACGACCACCGTGGGGGCGCCGTAAAAGGGGTCGGTGCCGGGGCGGCCCTGGATCTCCGCGTTTAGGCGGGAGAGCAGGGCGATGGTGTCCGGCTCCTGGACCACGACCATCACGGCGGACTGCTTCCCCATGCCGGAGGGGGCGTAGGTCCCCGCCTCCAGAATGGCGTCCAGCGTCTCGGGTCGGACCTGTTCCGGGCGGTAGCGGCGGATGCTCCTCCGCGTTTTCAGGGTGGTCAGGGTCTCATTCATGGGATCAGCTTCCTTTCAGAATTGGATGGGGCCATTATAGCACAGATCGGGGCGGCAGGGAGAAAAAATCAGATTTTGGGGTACCACAGGGAGAAAAAATGTGGTACACTACCGCTATAACAGATCCTTGGACTGGAGGAAGCGTGCGATGAAATGTCCTTACTGTGCGTATTTAGAGAGCAAGGTGGTGGATTCCCGGCCCGCGGATGAGGGGGCCAGCATCCGCCGCCGGCGGGAGTGCCTGTCCTGCCACAAGCGGTTCACCACATACGAGATGATGGAGAGCCTGCCCCTGGTGGTGGTGAAGAAAGACGGAAGCCGCCAGAGCTTCGACCGGAATAAGGTGATGAGCGGCCTGATCCGCGCCTGTGAGAAGCGCCCTGTCTCGGTGAATACTCTGGAGGAACTGGTCACAGAGATCGAACAGGTCCTTCAAAATGAGATGGAGCGGGAGGTCAGCTCCGCCATGATCGGCGAGCTGGTGATGGAGCGGCTGAAAAAGGTGGATGAGGTGGCCTATGTGCGCTTTGCCTCGGTCTACCGCCAGTTCAAGGACATCAATACCTTCATGCAGGAGCTGAACAAGCTGTTGGAGGACCGCAGATAGACACTTTGGAAAAGAGCCCGGGGAATCGCCCCGGGCTCTTTTTCGACAGCAGCTCCCTGCATCCCCCGATGGACCGGAATTTATAGATCCCACTCGTATGCCAATTTGGGCCCGCCGCCGAATTGAATAAGACCGCAGTACTGAAAGCCTTCTCTCAGAAGGATATGCTGCATGACGGTGTTTTCCTCCTGTGTGTCCACTCTGATGGCGCTGATATGACGGGATAGGCACAGCGCTTTGATCAAGTCAAAAGCGGCCTTGGAGAACCCTCCGCCCCTCGCCTTTTGATGGAAGGCCATGCGGTGGACCACGGCATAGGGACGATCCGTTTTCCATGTGCCTTCTATTGTCTGATACGCAGGTTCGTCACCGATCATAATGCAGCAGTAGCCGATGAGCTCCTTTTCATGGACAAAGGCGTACCCAATATTTTGAGAAATATCCTCAAGAATGTTCTGCTGCGTAGGATAATCAGGGCGCCACTGCTCAAAGCCCAAAGATTGATGATAGTCTCTTGCGTCCTCGATGCATTGATAGCATCCTTCGGCCTCGTTTGGTTCTGCTTTTCGCAATTCCATTGCCACGAGCTCCTCTCCGTTCACAAATTAAGAGTTGCAGGTCCGTCCGGTCCCATAGCGTCGCACAGCGGGAACAATACAGGAACAGCCACAGCATCGATTCGCTTGCTGTGGCTGTTGGCTGTCTTATTGATCGCGTCCTGTGTTGAAGACGTCCATGGCGTGATGGGAAGCGCTCAGCGCAGCACTGCGCCGCACTTGGCTTCCAGGGTCGCCAGAATGGCCTTTACATCGTTGTCGGCCTCCTCGGCGGTGAGGGAGCGGTCATCAGCCCGGAGGACCAGGTTGAAAGCCACGGACTTTTTGCCCTCGGCCACGCCCTTGCCCTGGTAGATGTCGAACAGCTTGACCTCCTTGAGCAGACCGTGGGCCCCCTCTTTGATGGCGGACTCCAGGGCTCCAACGGTGATCTCCTCGCCGCAGACCACAGCGATGTCGCGGGTCACAGCGGGGAACTTGGGCAGGGGGACGTACTGGGGATCGGCCCCCTTGGCGGCGCACAGGGCGTCAAAGGACAGCTCCGCGCAGTAGAGATCCGCGTCTGCACCATAGTTCTGAGCCACCAGGGGATGAATCTGGCCGAATACGCCCACCTCACGGCCGCCCACCAGGATCCGGGCGCAGCGGCCGGGGTGGTAGGAGGGGTTGTCCCGGACCGCCTCATAGGCGGCGTCAGAGATGCGGATGGAGTCCAGAATGGACTGGACCGCGCCTTTCAGGACGAAGAAGTCCATTCCGTCGCCATAACCGCCCACCGAGAGCACCTTGGGCTCGTCAGCCATGCCGTCCTCCCGCTGGAAATAGGTGCGGCCCAGCTCATACAGGCGGGCGGACTTGTTGCGGAAGTTGTAATTCCGGGTCAAAATTTCCAGCATGGAGGGCAGGACCGTGGTGCGCATGATGGAGGTGTCCTCGCCCAGGGGATTCATGATCTTCATGGAGTTCCGGCGGGGATCGTCCTTGGCCCAGCGGATCTTGTCGTAGTAGGTGGGGGAGATGAAGGAGTAAGTGATGATCTCGTCATAGCCCAGGGAGCGGCAGGTCTGGCCCAGAGTGCGCTCCACCTCCTGAACAGGGGAGTAGCCACCCCGGGTGGTCTGACCCCGCATGAGGGTGGTGGGGATGTTGTTATAGCCGTAGAACCGGGCGACCTCCTCGGCCAGGTCGGCGATGCCCTCCACGTCGCCGCGCCAGGAGGGGATGATGACGTCGGCGGGGCTGTTGGGGAAGCTTTGATCCTCGGTGACGATGCCAACACGCTCCAGATACCGATATTGGTCCGCGGCAGGGATATCAGTGCCCAGCAGGGCATTGACCCGCTCCGGGTCCATCCGGATGGTGCGGGGCTGAGGGACGTAGTTCAGAATGTCGATGACGCCGTCCACGACCTCGCCCGCGCCCAGCAGCTCCACCAACTCACAGGCACGGTCCACGGCGGGCAGGGTGTTCAGGGGATCCAGCCCCTTTTCAAACTTGGCGGAAGCCTCGGTACGCATACCCAGGGCAAGAGCGCCCTTGCGGATGCAGGTGCCGTCGAAGTTGGCCGACTCAAAGACCACGTCCACGGTGTCGTCGGCGATCTCGCTGTTCTCGCCGCCCATGATGCCCGCCAGGCCCACGGCCCAGGTATCATCGGCGATGACCAGGTGGTTGGCGGTGAGCTTCCGGACCTGGCCGTCCAGGGTGGTGAGCTCCTCGCCCTCCTCGGCCAGGCGGACGATGATCTTACCGCCCTTCACATAGCGGTAGTCGAAGGCGTGCATGGGCTGGCCATACTCCAGCATAACGTAGTTGGTAATGTCCACGATGTTGTTGATGGGGCGCACGCCCATGGCGCGCAGCCGCTCCCGCATCCACTTGGGGGAGGGGGCAATCTTCACGTTGCGGACCATCCGGGCGGTGTAGCGGGGGCACAGGTCGGCGGCGGGGGTCTCCACATCCAGCAGCTCCATCAGGTCGCCCTCGGCCCCGCCCTTGACCTCCGGCTGGTGGAGGCGCAGGGGGACGCCGTAGGTGGCGGCGGCCTCCCGGGCCAGACCGATGACAGAGAGACAGTCGGGGCGGTTGGGGGTGATCTCAAACTCCACCACATGGTCATCCAGACCCACCACGGGCTTCAGGTCGTCCCCGGGCTTGCAGTCCTCGTGAAGAATGAAGATGCCGTCGGGGATGCAGTGGGGGAACTCCGCCTGCTGGGCGTGGAGGTCCTCCAGGGTGCAGATGGAGTCGGCCTTGGTGTTGTAAGCCACCAGGTCCCCCTCGTGGAGGTTGGCGCAGAGGGTGTCGGGGCAGGCGGTGGAGCCGCCCAGGTCCAGGCAGGTGTGGAAGGAGCCGTCGGGCTGGATGGCAGCCTCCAGTACCTTGGCGCACACCACCGGGCCGAACACCTTGTCCCCGGCCTTGATGTCCGCGGGGATGGAGGGCTTGTTCTTGTCCAGAGGATGGTAGTCGTTCAGCAGGGCGGCGGGGGTGATGACCGCGTAGGGGAAATCACGGGTGTCCAGGCCCAGCTCGGCAAGGCCGCACAGCATCCCGTTGGACTCCACGCCCCGGAGCTTGCCCTTTTCGATCTTCTTGCCGCCGGGCAGGGTGGACTTATGCAGGGCCACAGGGACCAGGTCGCCCACATGGACGTTCCAGGCCCCGGTGACGATCTGGATGGGGGTCTCCTGGCCCACACAGATCTGGCACACCCACATGTGGTCGGAGTCGGGATGGCGCTCCATGGACAGCACCTGGCCCACCACCACGTTGGAGATCTCTCCGCCCAGGTCGTGGGTCAGTTCCACCTTGGAGCCGGACAGGGTCATAGCCTCGGCAAACTCTTTATCATTGGCGTCAACGGTGACAAACTCGCTGAGCCACTTGCGAGATAGGTTCATAGATAAAACTCCCTTTGTTTGAATTAGGAATGAGGAGTTAGAAATTAGGAATTGTGGTGTCCGGTTTTGCCGGAATATTTGGAATTGAGCTGCGGAAGAGACCGCTTCAATTCCTAACTCCTAATTTCTAATTCCTAATTGATTTTTAAAGCAATCAGAATTGCTCTAAAAATCTAACATCGTTCTCAAAGATCAGGCGCAGGTCGGCGATCTTGAAGCGGCGCATGGCGGTGCGCTCCAGACCGATGCCGAAGGCCCAGCCGGAATAGACCTCCGGGTCGATGCCGGCCATCTTCAGCACCTTGGGGTGGATCATGCCGGCGCCCAGCATCTCGATCCAGCCCTCGCCCTTACAGGTGGGGCAGCCCACACCGCCGCACTTGTGGCACTGCACGTCCATCTCGCAGGAGGGCTCGGTAAAGGGAAAGTGGTGGGGGCGGAAGCGGGTCTTGGTACCCTTGCCGTACAGCTGCTCCACCACCGTATTCAGGGTGCCCTTCAGGTCGGCCATGGTGACGTTTTTGTCGATGACCATGCCCTCCACCTGGTGGAACATGGGGGAGTGGGTGGCGTCCACCTCGTCCTTGCGGTACACCCGGCCGGGGGCGATGATGCGGATGGGCAGCTCCATGGTCTCCATGGCCCGGACCTGCATGGGGCTGGTCTGGCTGCGGAGCATCACCCGGCTGCCGGCGTCAAAATAGAAGGTGTCCGACCAGTCCCGGGAGGGGTGGCCCTCCTCGGCGTTGAGCTTGTCGAAGTTGTACTCGGCCAGCTCCACCTCGGGGCCGTCCAGCACGGTGAAGCCCATGCCGATGAAGATGTCCTTCAGCTCGTCCAGGGCCAGGTACATAGGGTGCTTGTGCCCCAGCTTCACCTCGCAGCCGGGGATGGTCACATCCAGCGCCTCGTCCTTCAGGCGCTGCTCCAGGGCCTGGGCCTCCAGCTTGCCGGCGGCGGCCTCGATGGCCGCCTCCAGGGCGGAGCGGACCTCGTTGGCCAGCTGGCCCATGGCGGGGCGCTCCTCGGCGGACAGCTTGCCCATCATTTTCAGAACGGCGGTGAGCTCGCCCTTCTTGCCCAGATACTGGACGCGCAGGCTGTCCAGCTCGGCGGCGGACTGGGCCTGCTCAAAGGCGGCCAGCGCCTCCGAACGGATCCTTGCTAACTGTTCTTTCATCTGTGTTCTTCCTTTCAGAGGTAAATTGATCGGACGGGGACGGGCAGCAAAAAAGCCTTCCGCCCCAAACCTGTTGGGACGAAAGGCAACCCTTCCGCGGTACCACCCGTATTCGTGTCAGACACGCACTTGAATTTCCTGATAACGGCGGAACAGCCGTCCCCCTCTCAGGGGCCGCTCCCGGGCGAACCAAACGACACGCTTCGGGGCGGCTTTCAGCCGGTGACCGCCCCTCTCTGAGAAACGAAAACTCGTTATTTTCCCGTTCTTCGCATTTGAAACTGATTGTATCTAATACTTATAGCATACTGCGGCGGAAAATGCAAGTATGAAATGGGAGCATCCGGGGGAAAGAATGGAATATGGGGAAAATATAGATTAGGATAGGAAATATTAAGAAGGTCCAGCGGGGGAGAGCGTATGTGAGCAAGACAAAATGAAATCCTACTAAGTCAATAGGGAATAAGGATAGACAAAACCTTCCGTCTATGATAAAATAAGGCTGACCCTAAGATAGGGTGTCCTGTCCATTTGTTTGTGGGACAAATGGACGGGGAACGGGAAAGACGGAACCGGGATCAAACCGGACGGAATACAGGAGGGAACCTCATGCTAGAGTTACAGCATATCTGCTATGATGTGGAGCAGGACGGAGAGGACAAAGGCATCCTGCGGGACATCGATTTGACCATTGACGAACGGTTTGTGGCCATCACCGGCCCAAACGGCGGCGGTAAGTCCACCCTGGCCAAGATCATCGCCGGCATCTACACCCCCACCAGCGGGCGGATCCTGCTGGACGGGGAGGACATCACCGGCCTGGACATCACCCAGCGGGCCCGCCGGGGCGTCAGCTTTGCCTTTCAGCAGCCGGTGCGCTTCAAGGGTCTGACGGTGAAGGACCTGATCACCCTGGCCAGCGGAAAAAACATCGGCGTGCCGGAGGCGTGCAACTACCTGTCCGAGGTGGGGCTGTGCGCCAAGGACTATATCGACCGGGAGGTGGACGGCTCCCTGTCCGGCGGCGAACTCAAGCGTATCGAGATCGCCATGATCATGGCCCGGGGGACCAAGCTGTCCGTCTTTGACGAGCCGGAGGCGGGCATCGATCTGTGGTCCTTCTCCAACCTGATCCAGGTGTTTGAGCACCTGCACGAGAAGATCAACGGCTCCATCCTCATCATCTCCCATCAGGAGCGGATCCTGAACATCGCCGACCGCATCATCGTCCTGGCCGACGGCCAGGTGCGCAGCGACGGGGGACGGGAGGAGATCCTGCCTCAGCTGCTGGGCGAGGCCCCCAGCGTGTGCAGCGCGTTGAGCGACAAGGTAAAATAACAAGACGATCAGGAATTGGAAATTAGGAATTGACGCGCCGATTCGGGGCGGAGGCGCCCGATTCCTCCGGCAGAGCCGGATGCGGTCATTCCTAACTCCTCATTCCTAATTTCCAGAAGGAGACAGAACCATGGACGCCATACAGAAAAATTTGCTGGAGCAGGTCGCCGAGCTCCATGATGTGCCCGAAGGGGCCTATAACATCCGGGCCAACGGGAAGGCGGCCGCCCGGAACACCACCGCCAACATCGACATTGTCAGCAAAGAGGACAAGGACGGCATTGACATCATCATCAAGCCCGGCACCAAAAATGAGTCGGTCCACATCCCTGTGGTGCTCAGCGAGAGCGGCCTGAATGAGACCGTCTACAACGATTTTATCATCGGCGACGACTGCGACGTGACCATCGTGGCCGGCTGCGGCATCCACAACTGCGGGGTGCAGAATTCGGAGCACTCCGGGATCCACTCCTTCCATGTGGGCAAGCGCGCCCGGGTGCGCTATGTGGAGCGCCACTACGGCGAGGGCGACGGCATGGGGGAGAACATCATGAATCCCACCACCGTGGTGGAGATGGATGAGGACAGCTATCTGGAGATGGAGACCACCCAGATCAAGGGCGTGGACTCCACCGTCCGCACCACGAAGGCCACCCTGGGCCCCCGGGCCACCCTCATCATCAAGGAGAAGGTGATGACCCACGGCAAGCAGCTGGCCAAGTCCGACTTTACTGTGGACCTGAACGGAGAGGACTGCCACACCAACGTGATCTCCCGCTCTGTGGCCCGGGACCAGTCCCACCAGGTGTTCCTGGCCCGGATCAACGGCAATGCCCGGTGCTACGGCCACTCCGAGTGTGACGCCATCATCATGGATCAGGGCGTGGTGGCCGCCATCCCGGAGGTCACCGCCAACTGCGTGGACGCCAGCCTGGTCCACGAGGCTGCCATCGGCAAGATCGCCGGGGAGCAGCTCATCAAGCTGATGACCCTGGGCCTCACGGAGAAGGAGGCCGAGGAGCAGATCGTCAAGGGATTTTTGAAGTAAATCAGACGTCCAGGGAGGGGAGGCCGGCTGTGGTCTCTCTTCCTTTTTTCATCGGGATGTGGTACAATACCGGAAAAATCTTTTGAAAAGGGGTGTGGACCGTGCAGACCATTTATATTGACTACGGCGAGGTGTCCCAATCGGGCCCGCTGGTCCCACTGGGGGAGCTGCTGCCAAAGGGCTGGAAGGAATGGGAGGAATGAGGATGCTTGCCACCACAGAGCAGATGAGAGAGCTGGACCGGACCGCCATTGAGGAGCGGGGGATCCCCTCTCTGGAGCTGATGGAGAACGCCGCCCGGGAGGTGGCCCAGGCGGTGGCCGATCTGGTGGGGCCGGTGAAGGGCCCCCGGCCGGACGGACGGATCGGGGGCGCGGTGTCCGTGGCGGTGCTCACCTCGCGTGGCGAGCCGCTGACCCCGGAGGAGCAGCGGGAGGCGGACGAGATACGGGCTGTGGTGGAGTCCAAGAACAGCGACCTCACCCAGCGGATTGCTCTGTTCTGCGGCCCGGGGAACAACGGCGGGGACGGCATCGCCGCCGCCCGGCTGCTGCGGGAGTGGGGGTATCGGGTGCGGGCTTTCCTGGTGGGGGACCGGGCCAAAATGACCCCGGACGCCCGGGCCATGGAGGAGAAGCTGAAGCAGGCCGGCGGCGCTCTGGAGCCCCTGGATCTGGAGGACCGGCTGCTGACAGCCTGGCTGTCTACCTGTGACTGCTGTGTGGATGCCCTGTTCGGCGTGGGACTGAAGCGGCCGGTGGAGGGGGACTTTCTGGCGGCGGTCCGTTGGATGAACGGACGGCGGGCCCCCGTGGTGTCCTGCGACCTGCCCTCCGGGGTGGACGGGGACACCGGGGAGGTCCTGGGAGAGGCCGTCCGGGCCCATACCACAGTGACCTTTACCTGTGCCAAGCCGGGGCTCTATCTGGGGGCCGGGGCGGGCTGTGCCGGGGAGGTGCAGGAGGCCGACATCGGGATCCCCCGGGACCTGGTCCATCAAATGATATGGCGAGGTCCGGAGCCGGTCGCGCTGAACCCGGACTATATGCACTGGGTCCTCCCCCGCCGTCCCGCTGATGGCCACAAGGGGGATTTTGGAAGGGTATTCATCCTGGGGGGCAGCGAGGGCTATACCGGCGCTCCCATTCTGGCCGCCCGGGGCGCTCTGCGGAGCGGCGCGGGGCTGGTCTATGTGGGGGTGCCCCGGGAAATTTATCCCATCACGGCCATAAAATGCGAAGAAGCTATGGCTTTTCCACTGCCGGAGGAGTATACTGCAATACTGGAAAAGGCGGCCGCCTGTGATGTGGCGGTGATCGGCCCCGGCCTGGGCCGGCAGCCGCGGACGGAGCGCCTGGTGCGTTCCCTGCTGTGTGATCTGACCATCCCGGTGGTGCTGGACGCCGATGGCATAAACGCGCTGGCGGGACATATAGATGTTCTGGACAGCCGCTCCGCTCCCACAGTGCTCACCCCTCACGCAGGGGAGTTTGCCCGGCTGACGGGCGGTTCGCTGCCAGTGCGGGACCCTGTGGCCGCCGCCCGCGGCTTTGCGAAGGCCCACCGCTGTACCCTGGTCCTCAAGGGCCGGGGGACGGTGACCGCCGCCCAGGAGGGGAAGGTCTGGCTCTGCGGAACGGGGAACCCGGGGATGGCCAAGGGAGGCTCCGGCGACGTGCTGGCCGGGATGATCGCCGCCCTGCTGGGGCAGAAGCACCTGAACGGGCCCGGAACCTCGACAGCGGAGACCGCCGCCCTGGCGGTGTGGCTCCACGGAAAGGCGGGGGACCGTTGTGCGGAGCAGTATGGGGAGTACGCCATGCTGCCCTCCGACCTGATCGAGATGCTCCCCCAGGTGCTCAAGGAGAATGAGGAGCGGAGGGAACAGTCCGCGTTATAACACACGTTGGAGGGAAAACTGTGCGCAGACGTCTGCTTTGCGTACCAATGATGACCCTGGTGCTGCTCACCGCCTGCGGCGGGACGGCGGCGGGAGATCCGGCGGAGGAGCTGGCCCTGGCGGTCCGGGGGGAGTACCTGGCCATGGAGCGCTGTGCCGCGGAGGTGGAGATCACCGCCGACTACGGCCAGCGGGTCTATGAATTTCTTCTGTCCGCCGCGGTGGATGGGGAGGAGACCGTCCTGACCCTGCGGGAGCCGGAGCTGGCCGCTGGGATCACCGCCCGGATCAGCGAAGAGGGCGGAGTGCTGGAGTACGACGGCCTGGCGCTGGAGACCGGACCCCTGGATGGGGATGGGCTGTCCCCTGTATCCGCCCTGCCCGCACTGTTGTCGGCGGCCCGGTCGGAGTACATGGCGGAGTGTACGCTGGAGCGGACAGGGGACTCTGAGCTGCTGCGGGTGCTCTGTGCGGATCCGGAGGATCCCCCCGGGACCGGACGGGAGACCGCCCTGTGGTTCGACCCGGAGACCTATGCCCTGGTGCGGGGGGAGATCAGCGTGGACGGATACCGGGTCATCCAGTGCGAGTTGACCGGCTTTACCAGAGGATAGAGAGGAAGCTTTCAGTTTATGGATACCACAAGGATGAGAACATGGGCGGAGATCGATCTGACCGCCCTGGAGCACAATTACCGGACCCTGCGGGCCATGCTGCCCCGGGAATGCCGGTTTCTGGGCCTCTGCAAGGCCAACGCCTATGGACATGGGGCCGCTGTGATCGGCCATACCCTGGAGCGCCTGGGAGCGGATATGCTGGCGGTGGCCTGTGTCAGCGAGGCGGAGGAGCTGCGGCAGAGCGGGGTCAAGCTGCCCATTCTTTGCTTGGGCGAGACCCCGGAGGAGCTAATCCCCCTGCTGCTGGAGCTGGATGTGACCCAGATGGTGGAGGATCTGGAGACCGGCCGAAGGCTGTCCGCCGCCGCCCAGAGGGCTGGGCGGACCCTGCGGGTCCATGTGAAGCTGGACACCGGCATGAGCCGGCTGGGCTTTCTGTGGGAGGCGGGCCGGGAGGAGGAGACGGCGGACGAGATCGCCCGGCTGTGCCGCCTGCCCGGTCTGGAGGCCGAGGGCCTGTTTACCCACTTTGCGGACGCCGACGGGAGCGAGGCCTATACTATGGCCCAGTTTGACCGCTTTCTGGCCGCCCGGGCGGCGCTGGAGGAGCGGGGGATCGCCTTCAAAATCTGCCATTGTGCCTCCAGCGCTGCTGTGCTACAATATCCCTGTACCTATCTGGATATGGTGCGGCCCGGCCTGGTGCTGTATGGCTGGTATCCGGCGGAGGAGCTGAAGGGGCTGGACGGCCCGGGGCTGGAGCCGGTGATGGCGGTGAAGAGCCGGGTGGCCGCGGTGCGCAGCCTGCCCAAGGGGACGCCGGTGAGCTATGGCCGCACGGCGGTGCTGGAGCGGGACTCCCGGATTGCGGTGGTGCCGGTGGGCTATGGGGACGGCTATCCCAGAAGCCTGTCCAACCGCATGGTGATGCGGGTGTGCGGCGTGGAGTGCCCCATCGTGGGCCGGGTGTGCATGGACATGTGTATGCTGGATGTGACCGACGTCCCCGGCGTGCAGGCGGGGGATGTGGCTGTGGTATACGACGGGCCGCTGCTGGAGCGGGCCGCCCGGCTGGCGGGGACCATCCCCTATGAGCTGATGTGCGACGTGAACCCCCGGGTGCCCCGGGTCTATCTCCCGGAGGACAGGGCGGAGGCGTGAGCGCCGGACGCGGGCAACCTGGGGCTCCTCCCCGCATAGGATGAGGCGGAGCGGCAGGCGCGCCGCCTGGGCAGAAAAGGCGCGGAGGGGAATTTTCCTCGGGCAGAGGTATAATCCCCGCCGCTCCGTGGGAAAATCATAGTACAGCGTTACATAAGACCCGTTGGGCCGCGTAACGCGTACTATTTTCCAGCGGAGTGTGAGGATACGTGGATAACAGTGTGAAACGAGGCGACATTTTTTATGCCGACCTCAGCCCCGTCGTGGGCAGTGAGCAGGGGGGCGTGCGGCCCGTTCTGATCGTCCAGAATGACACCGGCAACCGGCACAGCCCCACAGTCATCGCCGCAGCCATCACCTCTCAGACCGGAAAGGCCCGCCTCCCCACCCACATCTCCCTGGCCGCCCTCAGCTGCGGACTGCCCAAGGATTCCGTGATCCTTCTGGAGCAGATCCGCACGCTGGATAAGCGCCGCCTGCGGGAGCACATGGGGAAGCTGGACGAGACGATGATGAAGCAAGTGGACGGGGCCATTGCGGTGAGCTTCGGCCTCCATCCGGAGACCATGGTATAGCCGCCGCGGCGGACAAAAGAGAAAGGGCACGGCCCGAAGGAGTATCGAGATGAAGATGAATCGCGCGTGGAAGATCCGCCTGGGGGCCCTGTGCCTGACCGGGCTGTGCCTTGGAACGGGGGCGGCTCTGGCCGCGGGGGACGCGGACGATCCCCTGGTCACCCTGAGCTATCTCAATGAGACGGTCCTGCCCAAGCTGCTCAGCCAGACGGATGAGAAGGCGAAGGTCCGTCAGACGGAGCTGGCCAATCAGCTCAGCCAGGTCATGGCCCAGGGGGGCGGGGGCGCTTCGGCCTCCTACACGGTGGTCACCCTGAACCCGGGACAGCGGATGGATCTGGACATCGGCTGTGAGGTGCTGCTCCGGGTGGGCAGCGCTACGGCAGGGGCAGCAGTAGACCCGGCCCTGGTGGATGTGAGCGCGGGGGGCGAGCTGTACAGCGGCGGCGCGCTGGTGCGCAACCACCTGTATCTGGCCACTATGTCCGACCACTATCTGGTGGCCGGCAACAGCACGGTGAAGGTGCTGGCCCGGGGCGGCTACCGCGTTTCATAAGCGAACAAGAAAAAAGGCCGGCAGGCACAGATTTTTCTGTGTCTGCCGGCCTTTTTGGCTGGATACACCGATGAAAGGGTGGGACGTTACTGCGGCTTTTGGTCCTCGACGCGGGACGCGGTGCGGCGGCCGCTCTGCCGTTCAGCCTGGCCGGGGAGTGGGATCTGGATCTGGATGGACAGCAGTGTTTTGGCCAGCCAGACAAAGGACAGCAGGACCAGGATGGGGATGATGCAGGAGGTCACCAGCATGACGGCCAGAGCCTCCAGAAAATCGTTGGCCATCCGGCCCACCTTGTCCGCGGCTCCGGAGGCGGCATGGGTGATCCCGTCCAGCAGACCTGCCCAGAAGCCCTTCTCATCCCCGCCCTCCGCAGCGCTGTCCTCGATCTCCTCGGCGGCGTCCTGGGCGGATTGGATGGTGGCGTCGATGGAGGCCTGATAGGTGTCCTCGATCATATTGGAGAGCTGGAGGCTCACTGGGATCACCAGGACGATGAGCAGGCCGAAGGCGGCCAGCTTTCCGGCCAGGAGCCGGAGCCCCCTCCAGTCAAAGAGAACATTCAAGATATAGGCCAGGCAGGCCACGGGGATCAGGATCTTGAAGGCGAGAAAACCGGTGAGGGTCAGCAGATATTTTTCCAGGTAGATGGCGCAGAGCACCACAAGAAAGTGGGAGCTCAGGTCGGCCAGCTGCTCCGCAATGGGGGTGGCGGCGTCTCCGGGGATGAGGGTGATGGCCGCCGAGGCCGCGGCGGAGGCGGCGGAGAGCTCCAGCACCGTGGTCTGCTTTTCCTCCAGTGCGGCAATGGAATGTTTGTGAACTTCCGGGGAGGACGCGACGCCCGCCAGGACAAAAAAGGAGAACAGGGCGGCAAGCAGGGGGAGGATCAGGAACAGGGCGTTCCGGCGGAGTTTTTCCTGTATCATGTTTGGCTCCTTTCGCAGGGAAGGTGGTTGGATCGTGGACGGGGCGGGCGGCTCAGCCGGGCTGGCCGTCCCCGTCCCGGGTGGGCAGGCGGTAGCCGATGCCCTTGAGTTCCAGAAGGAACACGGTGGAGTGGAACAGCACGATGGCGACCCAGCCCAGGCCGGTGGCCAGGGCCACAGCGTCCAGCCCCATGGCGCCCGCTAGGGCGTATGTGAGCACGACCCGGACGGCGATCTGAAGGGTGGTCCCCCAGAAGGTGATATTCATTCGTCCAATGCCCCGGTAGTGCCCCACATAGGAGTGTCCCATAAAGGACAGAAAGTAGAAGCAGCCCATCAGCCGCAGGTAGGAGGCGCCCAGGGCGGCGCTCTCCGCCTCGCCGTCCAGGAAGGGGAGGACCAGCTGGCCGCCGCCGAAGAACAGCAGCAGGGAGAACAGAAATCCGATGCCTACCACCATGACGGACCCCCGGAGGAAGCCGGACAGGGCGCGGCGGTATTTTTTTGCCCCCTGATTCTGCGCCACAAAAATGGCGATGGACTCGCAGCCGCTGATGCCGAAGGCCTGGCTGAAGTTCTCCACCCGGGTGGTGGCGGTGAAGGCGGAGATGGCCGCTGTGCCTAGGCCGTTGACGGCGCTCTGGATCATCAGCTTGCCCAGATAGAGGCTGGACTGCTGGAGGGCGGCCACCGCCGCATAGCTGGTGGTCTGGCGCACCAGGGTCCCGTTCATCCGCATATCGTCCCGCTGGATGCGCAGGAAGGGCAGCTTTTTGCGGATATAGACCAGGCACAGCAGGGCGGAGAGAAGCTGCGCGCTGGCTGTGGCCAGGGCGGTGCCCCGGATGCCCAGTTCCAGTCTGGCTACCAGCAGCCAGGCTGCCGCCAGGTTATAGGCCAGGGAGGCCAGCAGGAAACAGAGGGCGGCCCGGGTGTCGCCGATGGCCCGGAGGGTGGCGGCCAGATAGTTATAGGCGAAGGTGAAGAGCATCCCCGCCAGGATGATCCGCAGGTAGGACGTGGCGTAGTCCATCAACTCCGGAGGGGTCTGGATCAGCAGGAGAAGGGGACGGAGAAAGACCAGGGTGAGGAGGACCGCCGCCGCTGTGGCTCCGCCGATGAGCACGCCGGAGACGAAGAGCTGCTGGCGCAGGCGGGCGAAGTTCTGCTCTCCGAAGAAGCGGGCCACCAGGACGGAGGCCCCCATACAGGCCCCGGTGATGACATAGATGAACAGGTTCATCACGCTCTCGGCCACCCCCAGGGCTGCGAAGGCATCCCCGCCGATGTAGCGGGTGACGACCAGGGAGTTGATGATATTGTACAGCTGCTGGAGCACATTGGCGGCCAGCAGAGGCAGGCACAGGCGGACCAGCTGGGCCGTGATGGGTCCGGCGGTGAGTTTGGCTTGTCTGGACACGGAGAGACCTCCCCTTCTGTGATCGGTGCTGCCTCTATCATAGTACGAAATCTGCCGTTTGTAAATGGAAGGGAGAAAAGAGCGGCCATCTGGGACGCTTTTCAGGGGAGCACCGGGAAAAACTGGGGATCTGAGCGGGAGACGACAGGATGCGGCCAAATCTGCCCGGGGCATCCCCTATAATTGGAACATCCAGAATATGGGTGTCCTGTTCTAGCTAACCGGGACGCCGGGAAAGGAGAGACGAGACATGGCAGTGATGTGCGAGGAGGAAAACCGCTGCCTGACCGCGGCAGTGTCGGGGGAGCTGGACCACCACCGCGCAAAGGAAGTGATGGAGGAGCTGGACCGGCAGATCGACGCGGCCCTGCCCAGAAAATTGACCCTGGACCTGTCCGGGCTGACCTTTACAGACAGCTCCGGTATCGCGGTCATCCTGCGCACCTACCGCAGAATGAGCCAGCTGCGGGGCGGGATGACTGTGGTCCACGCCCCGGACCAGGCCCGGCGGGTGTTCCGGGCGGCCGGGCTGGAAAAGCTGGTCCGATTTGAATAAGTCAGGAGGCTGTACATCATGAAAATAGAAAACTATTGTACCCTGGAGTTCCCCAGCCGCTCGGCCAACGAGGGGTTCGCCCGGGCGGCGGCGGCCTGCTTCGCCGCCCAGCTGGACCCCACACTGGAAGAGATCAACGACGTCAAGACGGCAGTGAGTGAGGCGGTGACCAACGCCATTGTCCACGCCTACCCAGACCGGATCGGGAAGATCGTGATGAAGCTGCGGCAGAAGGAGGGGCAGGTGCTGGAGATCGTGGTGCGGGACTGGGGGGTGGGCATCTCGGATGTGGCCCAGGCCAGGACCCCGCTCTTCACCACCGGCAGCGAGGAGCGCGCCGGTATGGGCTTTACCATTATGGAGAGCTTTATGGATGAGCTGAAGGTCCGCTCCACACCGGGAAAGGGGACCACCGTCACCATGCGGCGGCAGATCGCCCGCCGCATCTCAGGTTGAATGGGACGCCCAGCGCCCCCCAGCTGCTGGAGGCGGCCCGGCTGGGGGATGAGCGGGCCTGTGAGCAGGTGCTGGAGGAGAACAACGGGCTGATCTGGTCCATTGTGCGCCGCTACTACGGCCGCGGCGTGGAGCCGGACGACCTGTATCAGCTGGGCTGCCTGGGATTTTTAAAGGCGGTGCGGGGGTACGACCCCGCCTTCGGTACCCAGTTCTCCACCTATGCTGTACCCAAGATCGCCGGGGAGATCCGGCGGTTCCTCCGGGATGACGGGGCGGTGAAGGTGAGCCGGGGGATGAAGGAGCGGGGCGTCCTGGTGCGGGGGCTCCGCAGCCGCCTGTGCGCCGAGCTGGGCCGGGAGCCCGCCCTGTCTGAGCTGGCGGAGGCCGCCGGCCTCACCCCCGAGGAGGTGGCGGCAGCGGAGACGGCCACCGAGCCGGTGATCTCCCTCCAGACGGAGACCGGGGAGGGCGGCCTGACCCTGGAGGGGATGCTGTCCGGCGGCGGTATGGAGGACGGGCTGGTGGAGCGGCTGGCTCTGCGGGGGGCGCTGGAGGAGCTGCCCCAGCGGGAGCGGGAGGTGCTGCTGCTGCGGTATTACAAGGGGCTGACCCAGACCCGGGCGGCCCGGGTGCTGGGAGTGTCCCAGGTGCAGGTCTCCCGTCTGGAGCGCCGGGCGGTGGAGCGGCTGCGGCAGATGCTGGCGCCGGAGGGGGGACAGGCCCCGCCGGACGGGTGACGCGCCTTCTATATGGACGAAAACGATCCCCTGATGCACACAGCATCAGGGGATCGTTGCATCATCTGCGGTCAGACGGAGCTCTCACAGGTCAGTCCGTGCGGACAGGGCGGGGTCCAGCTCAGGCATCAGCTCGTTGGAGATGATGTCCAGCATCTCCTCCAACTTGGCTACGTCCTCCGCGGGAAAGCGCTGCTTGATGCGGTCCATGACGGTAGAGAGATAGCGGTAGCTGACGTTGTAGTAGTCAATATACTTCTGAGTGACGTACAGGTGGTACTCCCGCTTGTCATCCGGGGACTGCTTCTTGGTCACATAGCCTTTCTGGATCAGGTTGTTGATCTTGTAGGCTGCGTTGGGAGGAGAGATATTGACAAAGCTGGAGAACTCATTGATGGTGGGGTGGCCCAGGGCGTTGATGATCTCCATGCAGAAGCTCTCCACTGTGGTGAGGCTGGCCTCCCGGTTCTGAAAGCGGGCGAATACGGCACGGTAAAAGTGGAGCTTGAACTTGGTGTACACGCGGTCAAAAGCACGATCCAGCATAAATCTGCCTCCTGTATCGTTTCGTGGCATTCCGTTGTCATCAGGATACCAAATTTACAGGCGAAAAGCAAATTTATTGGATGACAAAGGTCAATTCACAGCGGGCGGCCAGCTTGCCGTCCACCTTTGCCGCCGCCTTGCCGAAGCCCACCGGCCCGTGCTGCTCCACCAGCTCACAGGACAGCTCCAGCACGTCGCCGGGGCGCACCGGCTGCTTGAAGCGGGCGTTTTTCACGCCGCCGAAGATGGCCAGCTTGCCGCGGTTCTCCGGCAGGGAGAGGGCGGCCACCGCTCCGGTCTGGGCCAGCGCCTCCAGAATGAGCACCCCGGGCATGATGGGGTTGCCGGGGAAGTGGCCCACAAAGAAGGGCTCATTCATGGTGACGCACTTGATCCCTGCTGCCTTCACACCGGGCTCACACTCGGTGATCCGGTCCACCAGCAGGAAGGGGGGGCGGTGGGGCAGGATCTCCATGATCTGCTGAATGTTCAGTTCCATGCCTCAGCCCTCCCACTTCTGAAAGACCAGGCAGGTGTTGTGCCCGCCGAAGCCCAGAGAGTCGGACAGGGCGCAGCGGATGTCAGCCTGACGGCCCTCGTTGGGGACGATGTCCAGGTCACAGGCGGGATCGGGGACCTGGTAGTGGATGGTAGCGGGGACGAAGCTGTCCTTCAGTGCCAGGACGCAGAACACCGCCTCCACCGCGCCGCTGGCCCCCAGCAGGTGGCCGGTCATGGACTTGGTGGAACTGACCATCAGCCGGTCGGCGTGGCCGCCGAACACCTTGCGGATAGCGGCAGTCTCGCCGCTGTCGTTCAGGGGGGTGGAGGTCCCGTGGGCGTTGATGTAGTCCACCGCCTCGGGGGTGACGCCGGCGTCCGCCAGGGCCTGCTCCATGCAGGCGGCGCTCCAGGTCCCCGCGGGGTCGGGAGCGGTGATGTGGTAGGCGTCGCAGGTGGCGCCGTAGCCGGTGATCTCACCCAGGATCTGAGCGCCGCGGGCGCGGGCGTGTTCCAGCTCCTCCAGTACCAGGATGGCGGCGCCCTCGCCCATGACGAAGCCGCTGCGCTCCGCGTCGAAGGGGATGGAGGCCCGGGCCGGGTCGGAGGCGGTGGTCAGGGCGCTCATGGAGGTGAAGCCGCCCATGGCCAGGGGGGTGATGGAGGCCTCCGCGCCGCCGGCCACCATGACCTCGGCGTAGCCGTCCCGGATGTGGCGGAAGGCGTCGCCCACCGCGTTGCTGCCGCCTGCGCAGGCGGCCACAGGGGCGGTGCACATCCCGTGCAGGCCGAAGCGGATGGCGATGTGCCCAGCGGCCAGGTTGGAGATGGCCATGGGAATGAAGAAGGGGGAGACCTTGTCAAAGCCGCGGCTCTGGCCGGATTCACAGGAGTTCTGGATGGTGCTGATACCGCCGATTCCGCTGGAGACGGACACCCCCATGCGGGCGGCGTCCTCCCGCTCCAGATCCAGGCCGCTCTGGGCCATGGCCTCTGCCGCGGCGGTGACGGCGAACTGGGTGAAGCGGTCCATCCGGCGGGCCTCTTTTTTCTCCAGGACCCGGGTGGGGTCAAAGTTCTTCACCTCCGCGGCCAGGGATACCTTCTGACTGCTGTGGTCGTACAGGGTGATGGGGGCAATGCCGCACGCGCCGGCCCGGACCGCATCCCAGGTCTCCTGAACGGTGTGGCCCAGGGGGGTGACGGCCCCCATGCCGGTGATCACTACGCGTCTTTTTTCCATAGCTCTGTTTCCTTTCTGCGGCTTAAACCGCCATGCCGCCATCGACACACAGCACCTGGCCGGTGACATAGGCGGTCTCGTCCGCGGCAAAGAAGGCCACGGCCCGGGCCACATCCTCCGGCTGGCCCAGACGGGCCATGGGGATGGTCTTGAGCAGGGCCTCTTTCGCCGCCTCCGGCAGGACTGCGGTCATGTCCGTGTCGATAAAGCCGGGGGCCACTGCATTGACGGTGACCTTCCGGGCAGCCAGCTCCTTGGACAGAGATTTGGTCAGGCCGATGAGGCCGGCCTTGCTGGCGGAGTAGTTGGCCTGGCCGGCGTTGCCCCGCAGACCCACCACGCTGCTCATGTTGATGATGCGGCCATAGCGCTGGCGCATCATGGGGCGGTAAGCCGCCTTGCAGCAGCAGAAGGCCCCCTTCAGGTTGGTGTCCAGCACGGCGTCGAAGTCGGCCTCGCTGATGCTCAGGGCCAGATTGTCCCGGGTGATGCCGGCGTTGTTCACCAGGATGTGGAGGCTTCCGAAGGAGGAGATGACCTCCTTGACCATGGCCTCACAGGCGGCGGCGTCGGCCACGTCGGCCCGGATGGTCACCGCCTGGACGCCCAGCTCCCGGCAGGCGGCGGCGGTCTCCTCGGCGGCCTGGGCGTTGCCGGCGTAGTTCACCGCCACATTGGCCCCCTGGCGGGCCAGCTCCAGGCAGATGGCCCGGCCGATCCCCCGGCTCCCGCCGGTGACCAGCGCGTTTCTTCCTTGCAGACTCATGGAGTCACGCTCCTTTCAGGGCGGCGATGGCGGCCTCCAGCTCCTCCGCCGTCTCCACCGGATAGCATTTGATCTGTTTGGTGGTCTTGCGGACAAAGCCGGACAGGGTCCGGCCCGGGCCGATCTCCACCACGGTATCCACCCCCAGCTCGGCCAGGCGGCGGATGGTGTCCTCCAGATAGACGCTGGACTGGACCTGCTGCTCCAAAAGAGCGGGGATGGCGTCACGCTCCCCCTTCAGATCGCCCAGGCAGTTGAAGAGCACGGGGATCTCCATCTCACGGAAGGGCACGCTCCGGAACTTCTCCCGCAGAGCGTCTCCGGCGGGAGCCATGAGGGAGGTGTGGAAGGGGCCGCTGACCTTGAGGGGCAGCACCCGCTTGGCTCCCGCGGCTTTGGCCAGCTCCCCGGCCCGGTCCACCGCGGCGGCGTCGCCGGAGATGACGATCTGACCGGGGCAGTTGAAGTTGGTGCACTCCACCACGCCGGCGTCGGAGGCCTCCTCACAGACCTGCTTCAGGGCATCCCGGTCCAGGTTCAGCACCGCCGCCATGCCGCAGGGGCGGTCCTTCACCGCGTCGGCCATGGCCTGGCCCCGGAAGGCCACCAGGGAGATGGCGGAGGGGGCGTCCAGCACCCCGGCGCAGTGCAGGGCGGAGTACTCCCCCAGGCTGAGGCCGGCGGTATAGTCGGGGACGATGCCCGCCTCCTTCAGCAGGGCGGTGACCCCGGCGGCGAAGGCCACCATGCAGGGCTGGGTGTACCGGGTGTCATTCAGGCGGTCCTCCGGTCCGTCAAAGCACGGCTGCTTCAGGTCGAAGTCCACCGGCGCGCTGTCCAGCACCGCACGGAAGGCGGGGTAGGTCTCATATAGGTCCCGGCCCATGCCCACGTGCTGGGCGCCCTGGCCGGCATACAAAAAGGCAAGCTTCATGCAAAAGCCCTCCAATCCTTCATCAATTCGTCCATCAGCTCCCGTACATGGAGCATCCGGTCCAGCTTCCCCACATTGGAGCCGCTGAAGAACAGGCCCTCCTCCCGGTTGCCCTTCACCGCCTGAATCAGGGCGTGGGTGATGCAGAGGGGAGCCGGCTGGCAGTGCTTCGGAGGGACACGCACGCCCTGCTCCAGACGCTGGATCAGGGGGGTGCGCACCGCGCGGCCCGGCATCCCAACGGGGCTGTGGATGATGGTCAGATCCTCATCCCGGGCCTGGAGAAGCACGTCCTTGAAGCCCTGGGAGGCGTCGCACTCATAGGTGGCGATGAAACGGGTGGCCAGCTGGACCCCCGCCGCCCCCAGCCGGGTATAGCGGGCCATATCCTGGCCGGTGAATACCCCGCCCGCCGCAAAGACCGGGATGGCGTGGCCGTATTTCTCCTCATAAGGCCGGACCTCGGCCAGTACGCCGGGGAGGAGCTCCTCCAGGGTGGGGCACCGGCCCTCCAGCAGTTCGTCCTCATGGAAGCCCAGGTGGCCGCCGGCCTGGGAGCCCTCCACCACCACAAAGTCGGCGGTGGTCTGATACTTCCGGTCCCAGGTCTTCAGGATCAGTTTGGCCGCCCGCGCGCCGGAGACGATGGGGGCGATGGCAGTCCTGCTGCCCCGGGTGAGGGCGGGGAGCTCCAGCGGCAGCCCCGCGCCGGACACTACCGCGTCCACCCCGGCGGCCACGGCGGTCCGCACCGCGTCGGCGAACTGCCGGGTGGCTACCATGGCGTTGACGGCCACCATGCCGGCCCCGTGGGCCAGCTCCCGGGCCTTTCGGATCTCGGCCTTTAAGGCCCGCAGGTTGGCGGCCAGGGGATCCCGGTCAAAGTCGGGCTCCTGAAAGCCCACGTCGGCGGTGCTGATGGTGCCCATGCCGCCGCAGGCGGCCACAGCGCCGGCCAGACCTCCCATGGAGACGCCTACTCCCATGCCCCCCTGTAAAATGGGGACGGTCAGCTCATGTCCGCGAATCTGCATCTCTTACAACTCCAGTTCTGCCAGCCGCTTGGCGCAGCCACTGTTCAGCTCCTCGAAGATCTGGCGCAGGGGCTTGATCTCATGGAGCATCCCGGCCACCTGGCCGGCCATCAGGCTTCCGGTCTTGGTGTCGCCGTCAAAGACCGCCCGGCGCAGACTGCCCAGGGTGTAGTGCTCCAGCTCCATCCGGTCGGCGCCCGCCTTCTCCCGGGCCAGGTACTCCCGGGACATCTGGTTGCGCAGGATGCGCACCGGGGCGTCCACCGAGCGGCCGGTGACCACCGTGTCCCGGTCCTTGGCCTTGAGCACGGCCTTCTTATAGTTCTCGTGGATGGGGCACTCCTCGCTCACCAGCAGGCAGGTGCCCACCTGAGCGCCAATGGCGCCCAGGGCATAGGCGGCCAGCAGCTGCCGCCCGTCGGCGATGCCTCCGGCGGCAATGACGGGGATGTCCACCGCGTCCGCCACCTGGGGGACCAGGGCCATGGTGGTCAGCTCGCCCACATGGCCGCCGCTCTCGGTGCCCTCGGCGATGACGGCGTCCGCCCCGGCCCTGGCCACGACCTTGGCGAGGGCCACGGCAGGGACCACGGGAAACACCTTGGCGCCGGACTCCTTCCAGGCGGGGATGAACCGGGCGGGGTCGCCCGCGCCGGTGGTGACCACAGCCACCTTCTCCTGGGCGGCGATGGCGGCCAGCTGCTCCACCTGGGGGTGCATTAGCATGATGTTGACGCCGAAGGGTTTCTCTGTCAGCGTCCGGCAGCGGCGGATGCTGTCCTGAAAGACCTCGGGGCTCATACCGCCCGCGCCGATCAGGCCCAGGGCCCCGGCGTTAGACACCGCGGCGGCAAATTCAGCGGTGGCGATGTTGGCCATGCCGCCCTGGATAAAGGGAAACTCGATCCCAAGAAGCTCATTCAATCTCATCGTTTATCTCTCCTCCTTGGCCTGCCACTGGAACAGGGCTCCGCCCCAGGTCAGGCCCGCGCCGAAGCCCAGGCACATGATCCACTGGCCCGGCTTGAGCAGGCCGCGCTCCGCCATCTCGTCCAGCGCGATGGGGATGGTGCCGGCAGACGTGTTGCCATATCGCTCGATGTTTTCATAAAAGCGGTCCAGCGGGACCTTCAGCCGCTTGGCCACAGATTCCACAATGCGGTGGTTGGCCTGATGGGGCACATACCAGTCCACCTGATCCTTGTCCAGACCGGCCTGATCCAACAGCTCCCGGGTCAGCTTAGGGACAGTCTCCAGCGCGAACTTAAAGACCTCCTGGCCGTTCATGTGGAGATAGGGGTGCTCCGCCTGACCGGGGCCGGGGGCCCACAGGACCTCGCGGCAGCCGCGGGCGCCCAGTCTGGCGAACCAGGGGGCGTCGGTGTCGGCCTTGACCACTGCGGCGCCCACGCCGTCGCCGAAGATGATGCAGGTGGAGCGGTCGTCCATGTCGGTGATCCGGCTGAGCAGCTCGCCGCCCACAAGCAGGGCGTATGGCCGGGCCATCCGGGGCAGCAGGGCGGCGGAGGTCTCCATGGCATAGAGGAAACCGGTGCAGCCGGCACTCAGGTCAAAGGCGGGGCAGTCCTCCGGCAGGTGCAGCGCCTGGTGGATCAGGCAGGCCTGGGAGGGGGTGGCGCAGTCGGGGGATACCGTGGCAGTCAGGCACAGCCCCAGCTCCTGGGGGGAGACGCCCGCCCGTTCCAGGGCGGCGCGGGCGGCCTCCACGGCCAGCTGCGTCAGGGTCTCGTGGGTGGCGAAGCGGCGCTCACGGATGCCGGTGCGGCTGACGATCCACTCATCGCTGGTCTCCACCCGGAGGGCCAGGTCGTCGTTGGTGACGATGTTCGCCGGCAGGGCCCGGCCGGTGCCGAGAATGTGCAGTCCATTCATGTTTCGGTCTCCTCCAGGACCGCGCCCATGGCGCGGAATTTCTGATAGCGGTGGGCAGACAGGTCCTTTTCCCGCAGAAGCTGGCCCAGGTGCCGGGTCAGGGCCCGGTCCACTGCGGCAAACACCGCCTTGGGGTCATTGTGTGCGCCGCCCTCCGGCTCGGGGATCACCTGGTCGGCCACCCCAAGGCGCAGCAGGTCGGCGGCGGTGAGCTTCATAACTCCGGCGGCCTCGTCGGCCCGGCCGGCGTCCTTCCACAGGATGGAGGCAAAGCCCTCGGGGGAGAGGACGGAGTACACCGCGTTCTCCAGCAGGAGGACCCGGTTGCCCACCGCCAGGGCCAGCGCCCCGCCGCTGCCCCCCTCGCCGGTGACCACAGAGATCACCGGCACAGTGAGGGAGCTCATCAGGGACAGGGAGGAGGCGATGGCCTCGGCCTGGCCCTCCGCCTCCGCCTCCAGGCCGGGGTAGGCCCCCGGCGTGTCGATGAAGGTGAAGATGGGGCGGCCGAACTTCTCCGCCTGACGCATGAGGCGCTGGGCCTTGCGGTAGCCCTCGGGGCTGGGCATCCCGAAGTTGCACTTCATGTTCTCCTCAAAGGTGCGGCCCTTCCGGTGGCCCAGCACGGTGACCGGCCGGCCGTGGAAGCGGGCGATGGCCCCGAAGATGCTGGGATCCTCCCGGTGGAGCCGGTCCCCCTTGCAGACAAATACGTCGGTGAACAGGGCGTTGACAAAATCCAGCGTCCCGGGACGGCCCGGAGTGCGGGCGATCTTCACCCGCTGGGCCGCGGTCAATTCGCTCATCGGTGCAGGACCCCCTTCCGGTGGAGCGCCAGCAGCTGGGCCAGTGTGTCCCGCAGCTGTCCGCGGGGGACGATCTGATCCACGAAGCCGTGCTCCTCCAAATATTCCGCCCGCTGAAAGCCGTCGGGCAGCTCCTGGCCGATGGTCTGCCGGATGACCCGGGGGCCGGCAAAGCCGATAAGGGCGCCGGGCTCGGCCAGGGTGACGTCGCCCAGCGAGGCGAAGCTGGCGGTGACGCCGCCGGTGGTGGGGTGGGTAAAGACCGAGATGTACAGGCCGCCGGCGTCGGAGAAGCGGCGGATGGCGGCGCTGGTCTTGGCCATCTGCATCAGGGAGAGGATCCCCTCCTGCATCCGGGCCCCGCCGCTGGCGGAGAAGATGACCAGAGGGAGGCGGTGCTTTTGGGCATACTCCGCCGCCCGGGTGATCTTCTCGCCCACGGCCACCCCCATGCTGCCCATGAAAAAGCGGCTGTCCAGCACCGCGAACACGGCGCTGATCCCGTCCAGCTTGCCCACAGCGGCCACTGCCGCGTCACACAGGGCGGTCTTTTCCCGCTGGGAGGACAGTTTTTCCTCGTAGCCCGGGAACTCCAGGGCGTTGGGGGCGGTGAGGCCGGGCCAGAGCTCCCGGAAGGTAAAGGGGTCCAGCAGCAGGGACAGCCGCAGATAGGCCCCGATGGGCAGGTGATAGCCGCAGTGGGGGCAGACATATTCAGACCGGACCAGATCCTGGTTGGCGCACTCCGCACCGCAGCCGGGGCAGGTCTGGCTGCCGCTGGGCGGGACCGCGGAGCGGCGGGCGGCGGCCTCGACGGCCTCCTCCCGCTGCCGGCGCAGCCGGTCCAGCCGGTCCCGGCGGGAACGAAACAGTGGCTGCATATTACTCCTCCTTATCCCAGTTCAGAAGCTCCTCCTGATGGGCGGCCAGAAAACCGGTGTCGTACTGCCCCTTGATAAAGTCGGGGTGGTGCAGGATCAGGTGGCAGAAGTCGGCGGTGGTGGGATAGCCCTGGATGACCAGTTCCTCCAGCGCCCGGCGCATCCGGCGGATGGCCTCCAGGCGGGTGGGGGCGTGGACGATGATCTTGGCGACCAGCGAGTCGTAGTAGGGGGAGACGGCGTAGCCGTTATAGAGCATGGAGTCCACCCGCACGCCGGGGCCGCCGGGGAAATGCAGGAATTCCGTGGTCCCCGGGCAGGGGCGGAAGCCGGCTGCGGCGTCCTCGGCGTTGACCCGGCACTCGATGGCGTGCCCAGTGAGGGATACCTCCTCCTGCGTGAGGGAGAGGGGCAGGCCGGCGGCAATGCGCAGCTGCTCCCGCACCAGATCCAGACCGGTGACCAGCTCGGTGACCGGGTGCTCCACCTGGATGCGGGTGTTCATCTCGATGAAGTAGAACTTCCCCTCCTGGTCCAGCACGAACTCGATGGTGCCCGCGTTCTCATAGCCGGCGGCCCGGGCGGCCGCCACTGCCGCCGCGCCCATCGCCTCCCGCAGCTGGGGAGAGGGCTGGAGGGGTCCTCCACCAGCTTCTGATTCTTGCGCTGGATGGAGCAGTCCCGCCCCCAGGTGGATCACAGCTCCGTGGCGGTCGGCCAGGATCTGAAACTCGATGTGCCTGGGGTTGAGGATGAGCTTCTCCAGATAGAGCTGTCCATCGCCGAAGCAGGCCAGGGCTTCCGCCCTGGCCTCCTCGAACTTGGCGACTAACTCCTCAGGCCGGTCCACCCGGCGCATCCCGCGGCCTCCGCCTCCGGCGCTGGCCTTCACCAGCACCGGGTAGCCGATGGCCTCCGCCACAGCCTGGGCGTCCTGGGCGGTGGATACCGGCCCGTCGGAGCCGGGGACCACAGGGACGCCGTGGGACTGCATCAGGGCGCGGGCGGCCGCCTTGTTGCCCATGGTCCGGATCACATCCCCGGAGGGGCCGATGAAGGTCAGCCCCAGGTCGGCGCACCGCTGGGCAAATTCCGCGTTTTCGGAGAGAAAGCCGTAGCCGGGATGCAGGGCGTCGCACCCGGTCTGGCGGGCCACGGTCAGCAGGGCGTCCACATTCAGATAGCTGTCGGCGGCCTTGGCCGGACCGATGCAGACAGCCTGGGTGGCCAGCTGGACATGGAGGGCGTCCGCGTCGGCGGAGGAGTACACCGCCACCGTGTCCACCCCCAGCTCCCGGCAGGCCCGGAGGATCCGTACCGCGATCTCGCCGCGGTTGGCGATCAATATACGCTGAAACATCGCTTAAAGCCTCCGGACCCGGAACAGGGGGGCGTCAAAGCCTGCCAGGCTCCCGTTGTCCATCAGAACTTCTTCGATCACGCAGTCCATGGGGGCGGGGATCTCGCTCATCATCTTCATGGCCTCCAGGATGCACACCGTCTGGCCCTTCTTGACCCGATCCCCCGCCTGTACAAAGGGGGCGGAGTCCGGTCCGGAGGCGGCGTAGAAGGTGCCCACCAGGGGGGCCTTGATGTACTCAGCCCCGCTCTCCTGAGGAGGCTGAGCAGCGGGCGCGGCGGAAGGAACGGGGACCGCGGCCGGGCTGGGAGCGGCCGCCGCCGGGGCGGCGGTCACGGTCCGGTCCAGCTTGAGCCGGGTCCCGTTCTGCTCCAGCTCCAGTCCGGTGAGCGTGGAGCGCTCAAAGCGCTCCATCAGGGCGTAAATGGATTCCAGATCCATGGGAACAGTCACCTCTCGCGTTGAAATCAGGCCTCCTTGGCCTCCAGGTAGCGGACGATGTCGCCTACGGTCTTCATGTTGGGACGGTCCTCGTCAGCGATGGACAGGCCCAGCTGCTCCTCCAGAGCGATGTTCAGCTCTACGGCGTCCAGGGAATCGGCGCCCAGATCCTCAGCCAGGGTGGCCTCCATGGTCACGTCCTCCAACTCGCAGCTCAGGGTGTCAACAATAATATCGCGTACTTTCTCAAACATGGGAATGCTCCTCTCATTTTTCGACATAATTCATTCAAATATTTTAGTTAAACTTTTTTAACTAAAAATATTTAAGCGTATTGTACCAGCTTTCCGAAGAAAGTCAATGGGGATTTTCTACAAAATGGCTCGGGTGCAAGAGGACGGATTTGGAACGCCTAGGGGCGGATAGATGAGAGAGCGAAAAGGAAAGCTATAAAAAAGTTGTGTAAAGCCTAAAAACTGAGGCTTTACACAACTTTTGTTCCAACAAAATTTTCGAGGCATTCCACAGAGATGAAAATCAGTCCTCCAGCATCCGGTAACCGATGCCCAGCTCCGTCAGAACGTACTTGGGCTCGGAGGGGTTCTCCTTCAACTTCCGGCGGATATTGGCCATGTTGACCCGGAGGATTTGGTTGCTGCTGCTGCCGTAGGGACCCCAGACGTGCTCCTGGATGAAGTCATAGGTGAGGACCTTGCCGGCGTGGATGCACAGCAGTTCCAGGATCTTGAACTCGTTTTGGGTAAAGTGGATCTCCTCGCCGTCCAGCAGGACCTGGTGCTTGGCGATATCCACTGTCAGGTCCTTGATATGATAGATGTCCTTCTGGGAGCCGCGGCTCAGCTTCAGCCGGTCGGCCCGGCGCAGAGTGGTACGGATGCGGGCCAATAACTCCGGGACGCCGAAGGGTTTGACGATGTAGTCATCCGCCCCCATGTCCAGGGCCTTCACCTTCTCCGACTCCCGGTCCCGGGCGGAGATGATGATGACGGGGGTTTCCTGGGGCAGACCGCTGAGTTCCTGGAGTACCTCGATCCCATCCATGTCCGGCAGGCCCAGGTCCAGCAGGACCAGGTCGGGCCCGTGGGAGAAATAGAGGGACAGGCCCTCTTTCCCGGCAAAGGCGGGAATGGGCTTATAGTCGTTGGCGCTTAGGGCACGGCAGATAAAGTTGCTGATGGTATGCTCATCCTCAATGACCAGGATCACACGTTTTTCATTCATCTTTGATCTCCTCCATAGGAAGGCCGAAGCGGAACACAGCCCCGCCCTCCGGATCGTTTCCAGCGGCGAAGAAACCGTCATGGGCCTTAATGATGCTTTGACAGACGGACAGGCCGATCCCCATTCCCCGGGACGAGTCGCCGGAGAGGTTGTCAGTGAGCTGCCGTCCGCTCTGTACGGCGCGGCTGACTTCCGGGGAGATGCCGCGCCCCCGGTCGCGCACCTCCACCACCGCCCAGTCATCCTGGCGGAAGAGGTGCAGCTGGATGTGCTCCCGGTCCCCTGAGTGGCGGATGGCATTTTCCAGCAGGTTGACGATCACCTGCTTGATGAGCATGGGCTCCATGGGCAGATAGAGAATGTCCTCCGAAAGGTTCAGGGCGATTGGGAAGTCTGGGAAACGGCGGCGGATGGTGAGGAGGGCGTCGCCGGCCACCTCCTCCAGCATCTCCTCCTGCTTGTTCAGCGGCATGGTGCCATCCCGGATCTTCGTGATAGACAGCAGGTTCTCCACCATAGCGATCAGGGCGTCAGCGTCACTTTTGATGTCCTGGACCAGAGAGAGGTTTTTTTCCGACTGGGCGATCTCCTCGCTGGAGAGGAGGACGGAGGCTGCGCCGGAGATGGCGGTCAGGGGGGTGCGCAGATCGTGGGAGACTGCCCGGAGAATGTTGCCCCGGATGGTCTCCCGGGCGGCCTCCAGCTGAATGGCGGCCTTTTCCTCGTTCAGCTTGGCGTTGAGTTCGTACAGTGCCTTGGTATCCTGCTCCCGCTTCATGGCCTCCACAGCCTGAAGCTTGACCCGGGAGGTGAGGGCGCACACGACGCCGGAAATCAGGGTCATGCTGACCATGGCCACCGGGTAGCCGCTGTAACTGAGGGAGAAGGCGCGGTATGGGAACATGAAGAAGTAATTGATGCAGAAAGCGCCTACCAAAGAGGCAATGAGGCCGTAGAAATATCCATTGGTCAGCAGGGAAATAAACATGACTGACAGAACAAAAACCAGGGCGGAGTTGTTCTCTGCACCAGTATGTCCGATCAGGGTGTCACTGACTAGGTAAGCCGCGCATAAAAACAGCAGGGTGGTGAACAGATTGCGGGGGACTGGGGGGAGAAAACGCGTAACCCGGAGATACCCACGGTACAGCCGGATGAGTGGATTACATGACAAGGGTGGTTCCCTCCTTCTAATGGGTAAGCTTTCAGAGCCGGCAGGTGCTGTCTGTATCCGTTTCAGAAGATAATACTATTATAGCAGAAAACGGAAAAACCGTAAAGGGAGGAGAAAAAAGTCTTGTCCAGGCGGACAGCGGCAGGGAGGGGGAGACGATGAAGAACGGGAAAAGTCGAATAAGACCTTGCATCTATGCCTCGGTCTGGTGTAAAATAACATGGTATTATATTGTTACAAAGGAGACGAGGAGGGATCATCATGGCTGAAGAACGGATCAATGGCGCCCCGCTGCGGAGGGCCCGGCCCCAGCCAGAATTTTATCCATGAGTTTATTGCGGAGGACATTGCCCCGGCGGACGGTGCGCCGGGATGCAGGTCCATACCCGTTTCCGCCTGAGCCCAACGGCTATCTGCACATCGGGCACTGCAAGGCGCTGATCATCGACTTTGGCTCTGCGGAGAAGTTCGGCGGCATCTGCAACCTGCGGATGGACGACACGAACCCCGCCAAAGAGGACACCGAGTTTGTGGAGGCCATCCAGGAGGACATCCACTGGCTTGGTTTCGACTGGGGCGACCGCTTCTTCTACGGCAGCGACTATTTTGACAAGACCTATGAGCTGGCGGTAGGCCTCATCAAAAGGGCCTGGCCTATGTGTGAGCTCACGCCGGAGCAGTTCAAGGAGTACCGGGGCGATGTGACACCCCCGCCCGCTCTCCCTGGCGGGACCGACCCATTGAGGAGTCCCTGGACTTGTTCCAGCGTATGAAGAATGGGGAGTTCCCCGAAGGTAAGTATACCCTCAGGGCCAAGATCGACCTGGCCAGCGGCAACTTCAATATGCGGGACCCGGTGCTCTACCGTATTCGGTATATCGAGCATCACCGCCAGGGCACCAAGTGGTGCATCTTCCCCATGTACGACTTTGCCCACCCCATCCAGGACGCCCTGGAGGGCATCACCCACTCCCTCTGCTCCCTGGAGTATGAGGACCACCGGCCCCTGTACGACTGGGTCATCAACAACACCGATGTGCCCAGCAAGCCCCGTCAGATCGAGTTTGCCCGCCTTGGCATCAACTACACCGTCATGTCCAAGCGGAAGCTGCGCAAGCTGGTGGAGGAGCACTATGTCTCCGGCTGGGACGACCCCCGTATGCCCACCCTGTGCGGTCTGCGCCGCCGTGGCTATACCCCCGCCTCCATCCGGAATTTCTGTGACCGGATCGGCGTAGCCAAAAACCCCTCCACGGTGGAGTACGGCTTCCTGGAGCACTGCCTCCGGGAGGACCTGAACGAGCACGCCCAGCGGGCCATGGCGGTGCTGCGTCCCATTAAGCTGACCATCACCAACTACCCCGAGGGGGAAAGCGAGCTGGTGGAGGTGGAGAACAACCCCAACGACCCTGCCGCCGGGACCCGCCCGGTCTCCTTCTCCAAGCATCTGTATATTGAGCAGGAGGACTTCTTGGAGACTCCCGTTCCCAAGTATAAGCGCCTGTATCCCACCGGTCCGGAGTGCCGCCTGAAGGGGGCCTACCTGATCAAGTGCACCGGCTGCGTCAAGGACGAGGCGGGCAACGTGGTAGAGGTCCTGGCGGAGTACGACCCGGAATCCCGGGGCGGGAATCCCGCCGACGGACGCAAGGTGAAGGGGGCCACCATCCACTGGGTGGACGCCGCCACCGCGGTGGACGCCCAGGTGCGCCTGTACGACAACCTCTTTGCTGATGAGGCTCCTGACGCCGGGGACAAGAACTTCCTGGACTGCCTGAACTCCAACTCTCTGGAGGTGCTGGATGGCTGTAAGCTGGAGGCCTCTCTGGCTCAGGCCCAGGCTCCGGCCCAGTACCAGTTCCTCCGTCTGGGCTACTTCTGTGTGGACAGCAAGGACTCCAAGCCCGGGGCCCTGGTGTTCAACCGGGCAGTCAGCCTCAAGGACGGCTTCAAGCCCGGAAAATAATAGGTACAGATGCAGAACGCATTTGTGCGTTGATCTGTTAAAAAGCCTTTGGCGGCCGCAGACTCTGCGGCCGCCAAAGGCTTTTTTGAGGTGTAACCACCTCCGGGAAGGCTTACTTTGAAGAACTGATGGATACCATCGTAGAACAGGATGTGCCATTGACCTTTAATTTCAATGTGGCGATCACGAACCTGACAAGATGGATGGGCCCCATGCCCAAACCCTTGTCCGCAATCGCTTCCCCGTAGCCTATCATTTTACGAAACCGTGTTTCTCGCTCCAGCGAATCAGGTGCATGGAATCATGGGAAAATGCACCGTTTCAAGCCAAGTCACACGGAATGGGAAAGTCGGAAGGTGCGCCCGCTGGATGAACATGGGAAATGGCAGTATAAGACCGAGAAAAGTTGGCACATCACAAGACATCATCCAGAAATTTTTTGATGTACTTGTCGTTATATCTGAAAGCGAGATGGCACCAGCAAAATAATAAAATTATATTGTAAACCCAATATGCGAAAACAGGTTGACAATAAGAAGATGAAAATGTTATATTGTTTAGGGAGGTTATGAAATGACAACAAAAGAAAAAATACTCAAGCTTTTTGAGACGAGCAGAGACGTATATTTTTCCGGCGAAGATATTGCCCCAAAACTATGCTGCAAAACAAACTGTCAGAATTGCTACAATGGCTGCCGTTGCAATGTGCGAGTCAATCGAAGCCGTATCTGATGAGAAGGCTGAGATTAAATGGGTAAATGATATTTTTGTCCGTGATAAATAGGTCTGCGGCATTTTAACAGGGGGTGTATTTAATCTTGAAAGCAGTTCGTTGGACTATGCCGTGCATAGAGTGGGAATCAACATTGATCGGCCGAAGGATGGCTTTCCAGAAGAGATAGCTTCTATTGCCGGAACTGTTTTCAGCAAAATCAAAGTGATATTAAAAATCGTCTGCAAATCAAATGGACTATATGGAACAATACCGAAACCGCAGCCTTGTAATCGGCAAACAAGTCGCGCGAATGTCTTTTAATAAATCCCCAAATGCTGTTGTCTTTGGTATAGACGATAAGTGCCATTTGTTAGCGAGATACTCTGATGGTACAGAAGATTGTTATTCATCCGGTGAAATTAGTGTTCATTTTTAAATAGGAGATTATATGAAAAAAACAAAAAATTTAGTAATGTGCTCTCTCTTTGTCGCGCTGATTGTTGTAGGAGCATTTATCAAAATTCCTGTTCCTGTTGTGCCATTTACATTACAACTTTTATTTACAATGATGGCAGGTCTTTTGCTTGGAGGAAAACTTGGCGCTGTCTCTGTTGGAGTGTATATTCTGATGGGACTTCTCGGGCTTCCTATATTTGCGGAAGGCGGCGGTTTTGCGTATGTTCTGAAGCCGAGCTTCGGATATATTATCGGTTTCGCGGTTGCTTCCTATGTGACAGGCATGATTGCCAATCGGGTTCCCGATCCGAGCTATAAACGCTTGCTTGCGGCAAACTTTATTGGTCTTGGAATCGTTTATCTGTTCGGAATGGTCTATTATTATTTGATGAGTAATTTTTACCTTGAACTCCTATTGGTTTATGGCCGTTGTTCCTGTACTTTATTTTGGCTGTACCAGGGGATATTTTGTTATGTATTCTGGAGCATTTCGGAAAAAGAATGATTCCGCTCATTAGAGAAGCAGCAGAGTGTGAGGATATGAAAATGAATGAACAGACAAAGTCTTGAATGGTAAACAACAAAGAAAGAAGCACTGCTTTTAATTGTAGAACAGGCAAGGATCAATCACGAATAAAGGTGTCCTTCACTGTTCAATTGTGACGTCAGGAAAACACTTGTCTGATACAGAAGTGGATGCAATGTGCGAGGCTGTCCGGGAAACCAAAGAAAAAGTCGGGATCTCTGTCTGTGGTTCCTTTGGCCTGCTGAATGAACAACAGTTCCGCAGGTTGAAAGAAGCCGGTGTGACGAGGGTACATAATAATCTGGAAATTCCTAACAGGAATTACAACAAAACAGATATGGCGCTGTTAAAGGAACTGGGATATGAGGTGAGATTTGCAATGAGTAAAAATTTATTTATTACTGGAACCGGAACAGATGTCGGAAAGACCTATGTGACGGGGCTGATTGTCAAAAAGCTCCGTGAGGGTGGAGCGTCTTCCGCCTACTACAAGGCCGCAATGAGTGGAAACGAACGGCGGACGGACGGCACTCTGATCCCCGGCGACGCCTTACAGGTGAAAACAATGTCTGGGGTTGAACAGCCCCTTGAAGAGATGTGTCCATATATTTATGAGACGGCAGTTTCTCCCCATCTGGCGGCAAAGATCGAGGGGAACCCCATTGAAATGGAATGTGTGCTGAAAAATTTTGACCGTGTGTGCGGCACATATGATTACGTTACAGTGGAAGGTTCAGGCGGGATCTTCTGCCCGCTCCGCTTTGACGAGCAGAAGGTCCAGCTTGAGGATTTTATTAAAGCCCGCAGTTTGGCCTGCCTGATGATCGCTGACGCAGGGCTTGGCACCATCAACGCGGTTGTTTTGACGGCTGAATATATGAAAGCCCGCAAAATTCCCGTGAAGGGCATTATCTTCAATCATTACGAGCCGGGTAACCCATTGCACGAAGATAACCGGCTGATGTGCGAAGCCATGACCGGCTTGAACGTAGTCGCCTGTGTCAAAGATGGCGATATGGACTTGGATATTCCCTTTGAATTGCTGGAAGGATTTTATGAAGAGAACGGAGGTAACAGGAAATGATCTGGTATCCATATGAGCAGATGAAAACAATGAAGTCACCCTATAAAATCGTCAATGCGGAAGGCGTTTATCTGTATACCGAGGACCAGAAGCTGATCGACTCTGTGTCCTCCTGGTGGAGTGTGATCCACGGCTATAAACACCCGGAACTCAATCAGGCAATTGAGACACAGCTGAAGAAATTTGCTCATGTAATGCTGGGAGGTTTGACCCATGAGCCAGCAGAAAAACTTTCCGAAAAGCTCCAGAGTTGGCTGCCTGAGGATTTGGATTACTGCTTTTTCTCTGATTCTGGTAGCGTTGCGGTAGAGGTTGCCCTTAAAATTGCGCTGCAATATTATATGAACCGGGAAGAAATACAGCGTACCATGGTATTGGCGTTGGAGCATGCCTATCACGGGGATACTTTCAAAACTATGGAGGTGGGCGATGATGAGGACTACCATTTTGTCTTAAAAGCATACGGCAAAAGCAAAAATGTCGTTCACATCCCTACTGAGATCGATGCGCTTGAACAGGCGTTCGCAGAGTATCACGACCGTTTGAATTGCTTTATCGTTGAGCCCTTGCTGCAGGGTGCGGGCGGCATGAGAATGTACGACATTTCCTTCCTGAAACGGGCAAGAGAGCTTTGCGACCAATATGATGTGCTTCTTGTCTTCGATGAGGTTGCGACAGGCTTCGGGCGTACCGGCAATCGGTTTGTTGCCGATTTGGTTTTACCGGATATTCTTGTTCTCGGTAAGGCTTTAACAGGCGGGTATATCGGACATGCTGTCACCGTTGCAAACCGAAAGGTATATGAGGGCTTTTATGACAATAATCCTTCTCACGCCTTAATGCATGGCCCCACTTTCATGGGCAATGCGCTGGCTTGCAGTGTAGCCCTGAAGTCCATAGAAATATTTGAATCGCAGGACTACATGGCGAAAATCCGCAGGATTGAAGAAATCACCCGCCGTGAAATGGAAGGGTTTTCTGATCCGCGTATTAAAGAAATTCGTATTATGGGCGCTTGCGTATGTATTGAAGTATATGATTCCAATACAATCAAGGAATACCAACAATTTGCTTATAAACGAGGCGTATTCAGTCGTCCTTTCTTGAACTATCTGTATGCGATGGTTCCCTATGTGATTGAGGAAGATGAACTGGTCAAGGTTTTGCAGACGATGAAGGAATGGTTTTCTGAAAAGTGTTGATGACAATGGGTTCCTCATGTACATCAATGCCGCCGTCCTGCAACGGATTTTCCAGGACGGCGGCCTCCTTTGCTGCAGCGTTGGCTTGGCAGACGGTTTCATGAATCCGGGACAAATTCCGGGTCTGGATCATCAAACCAAAACGTCTGAGTCATATCGGTATAATACCCCTGATATGTCCCTCCAAAGTCCATCAGAAGACAGTTTCCCCGCTCAATACACCCCCGCTCCGTATAGTGTGGATCCGCCGCGTGGGAACCAGCACAGATGCAGGCGCTAGGCTCATCCAGTCCCAGCACCGTCATCTTGTAAGAGAGCTGTACAAAAAATTCTACCCCTGTCCGGCCGCCCACCGGCTACCGTCTTCCATCACCCGCCGGAGTGCCTCATCGCTCCGGCGGCAGGCCTCTCTTATACGCGCGCATTCCTCCCTATCCTGATAGACCTGTAGGGGATCCAGCAACCGGTTTGCGGAGTAAAAATAGCGCTCCGAAAGGACGTTCATCAGAGGGAACAGGAAGCTGGCCTGAGGCGGCCAATTATGTTCACACTCATCTTAGGATCCCTTTGGCCTGTGCCAAGGGATACTGACAGGCCACCAGATGGCCACCGCCTACATTTTGTAATTCCGGACTTTGTGTACGGCACTTCTCTTGGCAATATTTGTACACCGCCGCATCGAGTTGGTCTATGCCTCACATTCAATTGCCCAACTGCTGAACCTTCCCATAAAATCACCTTTGCTCTACATCGTCAGCAACGGTCTGGACAATCTCACCAATCAA